>Ga0247760_1002120_pt1 | contig 15981 bp, 21 predicted proteins | sample UWRJL171409R4_FD_179936 | JGI IMG/M metagenome (GOLD analysis project Ga0247760, IMG submission 179936) | Plant litter microbial communities from Arlington Agricultural Research Station in Wisconsin, United States - UWRJ-L171-409R-4 | ecosystem: Environmental > Terrestrial > Plant litter >... | reverse complement strand
GGGGCCTTGGATCATGTGCTCTCCCCACACACAGGGAGCTTCCATTTGTATATAACTGGGGAGTGCGAAGCACTCCCCTTTTCTACCAAATCAAGTCACTTTGCAACTGCACTTCCGCTGCTCCTGAACCCCTCGCTCCTCAGTCAAAACGTTCCACAGAAAGGGACCCTCCGAGTTTTGAACGTCCGCACCTTCCCAGCCACTTCTCTGGCTGGCGGAATTGCCACTTTTCTAGCCAGCGGAATTAGTATGGCGGGGTCTTGTGATTCAGACGGACGATTTCATTCCGGACCTCGGCGGGATAAATGCCCAGATGTCGCTGAACAGCTGCTTGGCATCGTCGGGCAATGCTCCTCCTAGGCGTTTTCGCGCAGCGAACCAAACAGTATCGGCTTTTCCAGACGTTGCAAACTAGCAATGTTCTTAACTAGGCTGGCTGGGCGGCCACTGGAATGGTTGGTGTCGGTGACCGAACTTGAAGCAGAGGCAGACACGGAGGCTGAAGCGGAAGCTGATTGAAGGGCCGAGGCTAGCGTTGTGGGACGCGGGAAGACTGGAGTTGAGGTATGGAGGGGGATGCTGGCTGACCGGCTATGTCGAGGGCGCGGATAAGTCGATTTTACAGTAGGCTTGACGAGGTTCAACAATAGAAGAATGATAGCAGTAACCAAGAAGCACACCATCTTCGAACCAGGAGACTCATTGTTGCTGCTGTCTTCATAATAATTTGCTCGATCGGCCTCGGTTATAGTTTCCACATGGTGATGAGGTTCCGTGACATCAACGCTATCGACACCCTTAATTGGTCCCTTGGCCAGGTGATTGCTGCCATATTCAACGCGCCCTTGTGAAATCTAGAAGTCTGGATAGCTCCGTTTGTGCCTATGCGTAGTTTTTACCCACGTAGCGAATCCACTAAAAGAAGCGTTAGCTTTCGCCGGAGCCCATTCATTCACTTGAATTTTTCGTGCCCCACTTTGCTATTTAATTAGCGGACTGCCTCATCTCCCACCAGAACCTATTCTCCGTCAACAACTAACCACTTTGCCACAGCACTGCAAGAGCCCTAACACTCGCCAGAAAAAAATCATGGCAGAAGCCGTGCAGGATCCGAAGGTATAGAATATGCTCTCGAAAATGAGCAATTCATGTACTCTTCTTGCTGACACTTTCATAGGCTGCGCGCCCGACTTCTCTGCTTGAGCGCACACCCACGGAACTCATTCTCCACATCCGCAGCTACCTTCCGGCCGAATCTCGCGTTTCGCTTGCTTTGACAAGTATTATCATGCGAGAAAAGATGGGTGGAGTCGGCATCGGCACTGGCAACACTGTGCCAGATAGTTACGGCGAGCAGGACAACACTGAAAACTGCCCTCCTTCGCCGCGTCAGGCGCTTCTGACCCTGCTAGAGCGCGACGCACTTCTCCATACCCGGTGTGACATGTGCCAGAAGCTTCACAGTCCATTATGGGAAGGCTCGAGTAGCACCTGCGGCGCCCAGTCCTCTTCACTCACCATCCGGAATTTGGGGGGGAACGAGGTCATAATTACACAGCCCCTCCTCCGCGGAACTATGGCATGGCACCGCCGCGGCTTGGATGCCCTCTCGCTTCTTGGCCGTCTTTACATTTCCACTACATGGAATAACCCCCGAACCAACTACGCAGTTCATTCCGAGTCCAAGCCGAAGATCGTGAGCGGCGCTATCTTGCTGCGGCAACAAATTGTCATTATCCGCAAGGACGGCGCCGATCCTTGGCCGGTCACTGGCCACGACCTAGCTGCCCTCGATGAAGTTCTAGGACGCGCTGGCATCTATTCGGGCTGGCTCCGGCCCCCTCAACTTGCCATAAGCCTGTGGAACTTGAAGCACTTAGTACATCCCGATTGCGCAGCCCTTGTCGATACACTTAACGGCCCTTTCCCACGCTGCCCTAATGCCGGGCATCTTGTTATCTCTGCCTGCTTCCGCAACGATAAGGTTGCTCTCTCAAAAGTAGCTCCCCAGTTGCGCTGCATCTTGACACACGAGATAGCGTGTTCCAGGTGCAAGTGGTCGAAGTCTACCAAAAACTTCCTGGGTGACGTCTACGGTGAGACACAACGTTACATTAACTTCTCCTTCCACACGACTACTCTTGAGGCAGAGGGTAAAAAACACACCCGAGCCTTGGTTATTACAACCTGGAAGGACTTTGGGGACGGCAGTTCAGTCAGCGAACCGAGGTGGGCTTCGCATCATCCCTGGTTGAAAAGCCCGGCCAAACCTTGCGAGCGAGTCAGCAGAACTTACGAGGTCTACGAGGGAGCTGCTGAAGGGAGCAAGTATACCCCGCGTCTTTCTAAAGCTATCATCCGAACCCTAGGCCAATTTGTGTCCTGCGTCTCGGCCTCACCATAAGCTTGCCGGCAAAAATGTCTCAATACTGAGAATCAACCGGCCGCGAAGATAACGGGAGAAGAACCTGTTACGTCTCGGGCATTCTAACCCTGGGGATGCCTAGTGCTCGGTGGGAGCTAGACTTGGGGCAATATCAACCTGCGTCGTCACGACACTGACAACAAACGAGTCAGGAGCAAGTTCATTGGCTAGGAATAGTGGACGGAACACGAGACAAAAGAGGAATCTTGAGGTAACTGGATCAGACCTACATAGTGAAAGTTTCTCTCCCATCATACACGATCCAGGCTGTGTCATTTGCCAAAGTAAAATGAGCATGATCTGAAAGGTAGGTGTCTCGTAACTACGTGGGGAGGGGGCGCTTATCCCTAACTTGAGATCACGCCCTAAAACTAATTACCAGACATGGATATTGCGGGCCGTGTTTCTGCTGTTACAGGCTGCTCCTCCATTTCTTGTGCCTCTTGTATCTCCATGTCTTGAGCAGCGGGTTAAACACAACGTAGCATCACCAAGCCACGCGCGTGAAAAAAAAAATACTTACAGCGAACTCGAGTGGGAAATACAAGCCCTGCCATCATTATATGCCAAACGCTGTAGGAAAGTGATGGGGGACCGATCACCATTAGATATCTGCCTGCCATTCCGTTTACTCCCCCCCTTCTATTCGTATCCGGATATCCGGAGTCTATTCATACTTGTCTACGTGCTGGCAGTGTGTTTACTCTCCTTAAGCCTAGTTAGAAAATGGAACAGAAAAGTCAGGGCTTGTACGTACCTCTGACGCCCTGGCGTTTCGGGACGCGACCCAAACCTATGCACTAATCATCATAACGAGCATGATGACCGCTTAGTTTGATGAGAGAAATTCCTTGGCGATGGCGGTGATGATTGAGAGGGCTTCTGTGGAACGTTTCACTGAGGGTACGGAGCTTATTGGAGCAGCGGAAGTGCAGTTGCAAAGTGACTTGATTAGGTAGAAAGGGTGGGAGCGAAGCTCCCAGACTAAATAGGAGAGCACATGACGAAAGGCTCCTGCGCTCCAGCCTAGCCTGGAGCGGTAAGGCGCCTGCGCGCCTGAGCGCCAAGAACTGCCGCTGCAGTTCGACACGCCCCCCAGGTGCTCAGAACTGCATTCTGAGCGCCTAAACGTTCGAAAAGAAGTTCGCTGTAGATAGAAAATAATGAGGTCCGGAGGTTAGTCTAGCCTATAACTTCTTAATTATACTGTTTAAGTTAGTGCACAGTTACGTTTTCGGCGCGCGCTAAACTGAAAACGGTAAGCTTATACGGTAGTCTAAGCTTCTTAACTCCATACTAAGAGCTTGCGATCTTTCCCTCCGTTTGTTTACTTTCTTTAGGCGAATATAAAAAATTAAGAACACTATTATTCTTACTCCCGCTCCCAGTTATTATGGCTAACGTAAAGACCACGGGCTTACACCCTAAGAAAACGTAAGTCTTACTCCTTCTGCTTGAAAAAACTGTTATTTCTGCTTACTAACGTGCTTTACGCATCCAATTCTTATTAAAAGCGCAATTAGTCTTGTCTGTAAGTGTTTCCACTGCTCTTTCTTCTGCTCTAGTTCTGACGTGCTCTACAGTTAAAAGCTTTATGATAAGTAGAGAGCGCTCGCGGCGTAAGTTTCGCTTGCTCTTGTCGTTTGAGAGCAGCGGCTAACTTCAATTCAAGTGCCAAAAAGCCTAAGCCCCGCGCCTGCACCCCGACCCCGTTGCCTGAGCCGCTCGGTTCGCCCCCCCGCTCGCCCTCCCACGAGGAGGAGGATGAGGAGGAGGATGAGGAAGAGGAGGAGGAGGAGGCTGAGCCTCCTGTGACGCCGACGTGAGTGGATTCACTTTTGCAGTGTTTTGGTGCAGCGGTTTAGTTCGACAGTTATGAGCCCGGGAGGCTTACTAAGCCTGAAACTTCCCCGTTACTGCTAAAGTCACCAGTTCGAACTCTGTTGTCGGCATGTTTCTTGAGCGTTTTAAACGATTAGTCAGCGTTGTATCACCAAGTCTGTGTTGAGCCGTTTGATGACTAATGATGTATTAAGCTGTAAGAACTGCACTGGGTGTTTCGTCCAGCAACTAGGGGGTGTGTGGAACAATATGGATGTAGTCGCTGTTACTAAATGCTAGTATCAGTGGATTCACTTTTGCAGTGTTTTGGTGCAGCGGTCTAGTTCGACAGCTTCCTTTACGTCCGCGGATTGACAGATGAACTCATCTCCGATATGGCGTCCTAACGTACGCCCCGCCGACGCAGACCCTAACGCCCCGAACAATTTTGGCAGAACGGAAGTCATTCATTTAAAACAATATCTCAATACATTATGATACAAAGGGTTGGTTGAGTTAGGGTAACCTCGTACGTATAGGCGTTAATCGAGGTTTTCCATCTGTCGGAGATCACTTACAATGTCTTTGTTCACTCTCCTTGTTGGTGCTCTTCTCATTGGCCCTAGTTCATTGTGTAGGACAACGCAACCAACCTGGCTAGCTTTCGTTCCTGGGCACAAACCACTTGTGGAGTGCACAGCTGAAGTAGTTTGCTGTGGATAGGAATACTGAGTTGTCAGGTAGAGCTTCTATATTGAAGATTGTTTCCATTCGAAAACTGTTCCAGTAGTTTTCATTCGCTAAATTTGTATTTCCATACGGACGGGGTCCAGGAATGAAGTCCTTGCTGCTGTGATTTCGCAGTATGCGGAGGCTAGCAGTTCCTGGAGAGCGTCGAAGTTTTGCACCAGCAGAAAAAATGCTTGAAGATCCTAACTGAGAGCTAGAGGCCACTTGGCAATGCTAGGGTCAATACTTTGGCGGAATCTAATCTCAGCGGCGAGGGACTGGTGCGTCTGCGGTTGAGGCTAATAGTGCCTAGTCCGAACATGGGGATGCCTCTGCGATCTAGGTATTCCCTTCACCGCAGGCTCTCTTGCAGTCACCTGAGAGTTGATTGTTAGGGCCTAGAAGACGGCTATTGGAGGTTGAGAGCTAGTTGGAGGGAGTCGAGGTTTGGTTGCATTTTCTTGCCATGAATCATCTCGTGTCGCGTTGCGTTTTCTTTACGTCCCCTGTGGTCACAATAAGGGCACTTCCCCATCTGCTGCTTGGTATGCTTCTGCTTCGCGAGATTGCTGTCGGGATGATGGACAAGGATGTGGCGGGCAAGTTTTTTGTTCTCCGCAAAAGCCTTTCTTGCAAATGGCGCATGTTCTCAGGCGTTTGTGGTTATTATGGTGCTTTCTGTGCGCGGAATCTGTTGGTGCTGGCATGCTGGCATGTTGGGGCGGTAGGGTGTGGTCTGTACTGGGTGTTTGGAGCCGCAGGCGCAAGAAACCAAAGCGCAGCAGAATAAGCACTTAGGGTGGGTTACTAACCCCACCTTTTGCAATAGCCAAACTGAGTGAATTGCTTTTGTCCACCTTTTAAGCGCACTCTTAGTGCTGTCCTAGCCTTCTTCAAAACAACCATTGCAACCGAAAACTCCCATTTCACCAGCAGCCGTAACTCCTCAACCGCACAGCCGTACCACAATTCTTTTCCGAAAAGCACACCCACGTAGAACAATGTCCGCCATTAATCCAGCTCATTACCTACTCGCCAGCGGCACGATGCTAGTAGGGTTTTTCGCGATTAACCCGCGGGAAGCCCGCTAGAGCAACATTATGCTTGGCGTGTTAGCCACCGCCTTTCCGCCGGCAGTTGGTAAGTTTTCTCTCTCGTCACTGATCGGACACAAAAGGCAGAGCGCGCTTGCTTTCCTCCCTCCTCCGCTCCAACCCCTCCCCCACCCTGGTAGTCTGTATGTTGCTATGCTTGCACTAACATAGTGATTTCTCTTTCTTCATAGCCTTGGTGAGACACGGCCTCTGCTCCGAAGAGTTTCTGACGTCTTTGGTTTTGTCTCTATCTAACCAGGTAGGTTCGGTATGAATGATCTCCAAAGCTCGCACGCGCACCACACTACCTTCTCTAAATTGGGTATCTCAGATGGCTTGATACAACGCTGATTCTCTCGCAATAGCTCGTCGGTTTCGTCCATGCACTCTACCTTCTCGCCCAGCAGGCTGAAGACAACAACCGCTAAGAATGCCTTCGCCTGGGCCGCTCCTTGCATCCTGCAAGTTGGGCCGAGCTACACTGGCAACCCAGCATATTACCCCACGACATGCAGCACCAGCAGTCCTAGCAAAACACACCACGGAGTCGCCTTGGATGGAACTAGGAATGGGTGGGCGTATGGAATAGTGGGATGCCGGGAACGAATAGCCTTTAAGAAGCTCTTCATAGGATTTCGAGGGACAATAGGCCACGGCTTGTTTTCATAGTCTTAGTACTTTGCGAATGACAGACCTCTCCTGACATAAAGCGCAGATGCCCAACAGAGTCCGGCCCTCTTTGTTGGCGGCAACTTCAAGGAGTTTTTCACGGGCCAATTTTTCCTTCGCACTTTCCGCATTTCTCGGAGGTTTACCATCATTGCTGTTCTCGCCGTCACCCAAGCTCCTCTTGTCAAATGATGCTCCTCCTACTGTTTTAGCGGTTACTTTCAAACGGTTTGTCTCACCATCCACTCCACTTCCACCCTTTTCGCTAATTTCAGGCGTCTTAGCTACCTCAGTACTTACGACAGGCACTGAGATATTTGAGTATGCCTCCCCTCCCGGCTTGCTCCAGGGCACGCTCAAAGCCTTTTGCTAATGGCGACGGCGAGATTAGCAACGATATATCAGAAGTCGAATTTCTTGGCTGTGCCCGCGACGGCGACGAGGCTAAAAAGCATGACGAAGATGATGATCTCGACCTCGACGCAAGAGATGTCAAAAGCTTCACTGCTCTGATGCTGGCGGCCAAATGTGTCTACCACGGTGTGGCACGCATTCTTCTCAAGGCCGGTGCCGACATCGAGAACCAAGACAGCGACGGCAATACGCCGCTGCTGCTCGCTGTGCGGCACAATAATCGAGACCTTGTCCGCCTCCTGGTTCTCCGCCACGCCGAGATTGTTCGCATACTCTTGCATGAGAACCCCGATCTGGAAGCCGAAGACAATGATGCAAACACGGCGCTGGCGCTGGCCGAGGCGCGGGCGGGTCGGAAGAGACGGCAGGCATATTGGAAGAGACGGGCGGCTTACTGGGAGACACAGGCGGCGTGTCGGGAAAGACGGGCAGCAGACCGGGCGAGACGGGTGGCGTGTCGGGAGGAGCGACAGGGAAGGAGCGACAGGAAAGCGGGTTTGCCTGGCTCGCCAGGGCGTTGCCGCCAGAATGCTCGCGACGTGGGCGAGCCGGACGGCGGGGAAGGAGATGTCCAGCGTCAGGTTTAGGGGCTTGACACCGGTCTTGTGGGCGACGATTCGCCGTGGCTCCTCTTCGGCGCAAAATTGTCGCCGCCGTTGTCGTTGTTCGTGCACTTTGTTATGCCGGAGTCTCGTTTGGGTCGCCTCGCCTCCACGCTTGCGCGCAGTGTGTCATCGCTGTTTAGAGGCAGGAAGGCCCGGTCAAAGTTTGCTGTCCTGCAGGAAGGCCCGGTCGATGGTGGCGTGGACGATGAGGCTCCTGATTCCAATAGCAGCCATATGTAACGGTGATAGGGGTCACATGACCTGTTGTTGATGCGAGCAAAGCGGGATGACAATGCAAATGAACCGTTCCATGGTGGTTGGGTTGCATCCGGTGCCGAGGGTCACATGACGGGTTGCCAACCGACAAAAGTTGCAAATGGCATGACAACAGTCTCAGTGACAACTTCTCCCTATCTGTCAATCTCTCCCTATTTTTTGCCAATCCCCGTTGTCGCAACGCCAAGTCTGGCTGCCGTGAGTTCCGTGACGATACGGTCGGCGCCGGCGAGGGCAGGTATGTTGCTGAAACGGCTAACCTTGGTCGAAATCTCAGCAATTGTTGATGTTTTGTCTCAACTTGCTGGATCCGCTCGGTGAGTCGTGTTTCCACTTGCTGGATCCGCTCAGCGTGTCGCGTTCCTATTTTCTGGATAGCCGCGACGATGCGGTCGGCGCCGGGACTTGCTCGTCATTTGCGGTGCGTCCCGTGAAGTGAACCGAGGCCCTGGGTTGTTACTTTCTGCAAGGGATCATTGGCCAGTTGCGAATAAGAGATGGTGAATAGAACAATAACCATAGCTTCAAGGGACGCCACTGTAGAGTAGAGCCAGCCATTGTAATTTTCGGCAAGGATCTTAGTCTATTGTTGCGGGCCTTGGTCTATTATTACGGTGTGATGGAAGTGCTCGAGGTACGAAAAAATTGTTTAGTATCTCTTTGTTGTGGCACAAAGAGGGCAAAGAATGGTGGAGCCGTCCCGAACATCCATAATCGAGTCACCGGCAAAATGCCACCCGGTAAGCCACCACCGGAACCAATTCTCGGCGCCCCGTGACCGGCCACCAGCTCACGGCAATGCAGCATGCTGAGACTGTTCACGTTTATCCTCGACAGACCCCGGTGGCCAACAGTAAGAGTGAGGTTGTCAACGTACTTGTCAAACGCCGTCATATCGCTGTCTCAGTGTGAGTTCCTCCCCGTCCTGTGCGTCTTGACCTGTTGCGACTTACGCCCTGAGGTTCAATACACGCACTCGCTTACCGTCCGGCGACAGATGCACTAACATGTTGCTCAGCCCTTTCCTCAACATGGCTGCCGCTTGAACGTTTAAGACGGCCTCGATGAACGACTCCTCAAACTCCACGATATCTGCGCGCAGCTGTCAGTTCGGACGCACATCGGGTCTCCATCATCGGCCGCTCACCTCCTATCGGAACATCCTTGTTGACAACCGATGCCAACAAGTTGCTCGAATGCCGCATAGTCTTATATACGGCCCAGGATCCCGCTTCTCCGAGAAGACGATAAGCAAAACTAATTGGAGACACTCCAACCAACGTTAACATGGCCCTTTGAGACGCGAGCCCAGAGCATAGCTTGACATACATGCAATTGTCTCCACTTCCCGGTGTCGCGGACTCTGCCCCGCCCCGGCGCACTTGCACATGAACAGCTAGGGTGAAGCGCCGTCTTTCCACTCGTCATGCAGCGACGCCTCTGGACATATCAACCGAAGACCTTGCCCGTCTCCGCATGCATTTCGAACGTGACGATAGGCGGCAGCAGCACCGACACCGGCCCTAACTTAGTCGGCGGTGTAACTATCGTCTTCGAAGCAGCGATGACTCTCATGTTCTCGGCCCACCACGAATAGATCTCATTGAGCCTCTCCGATTTTTGCTTCAAGGTGTATTCGATGCGTCGCCGACGGGCGACGCCATGCTGTTCGCCCCCGCACTCGCCGTCTGGGTTCGCCTGGCACACTTCATCACACTTGGAATGCGATGCCGAGTCACGCTCACCGGAGGTGTTGCCGCTACTTGGCCGGTAATCGAGACGTCCCGGTCAAGTCACCAGGCTCGGAAAGTTGCAAGACAAGCGGTGACGAAGCAGGCACGCGGTTTCTAAAAAGGGTTGGCACTTTTTTGCAGTGTTCTGAGCGCAAAAATGCTAAGTCTTTTTGGTAACCGCGTGGCAGGCTACAGACAAGCGGTGAAGATGCAGGCTCCCCAGGCTCCCCACTCCCCAGGCATACCATGCACAGCCCCGGGAGATTAGGGCGAATCTCGGCGCCTCCGCATCCATATCAAGGGGACCTTCGCCTGCCATGCGTTTCGACTTCTTTTTTTACTCCACAACCGCCGTGAGAGCCCTGGTTCCAATACACTGAACTCATCCGGCTAAACACCCACCCCGGCGCTCCCGATGCCGCACTCTTTAGGCAGGATCTTTGCTGCAGGCATCGTCTGGGACCGGCGTGAACCTCTGCCGGCAGAGTATCAATCCGACGCCTACTACCCTCACTACGGCTACACTAGTCTAAGTCTCTATGAGTCGGGCTCCGGCTCCAGGGGTCGCGCCCCGAATGCGGGGCTCCCGGGGCTGGCCTCTCTCCCCCGCAGCCACATAATAATCCATTCGTCGTCACTTCCGTGGTCCCTCGCCCGGCAACGCGCTAGCTACGGTCACGCAGGTGAACGAGAGGATCCCGAAAACAGTTCCAGACTTCACGATCCAAGAGTCCGGCCGCAACGTGCTTCCTCCCCTCTCCATCTCGCTCGCGGCGTCCATCATCCGAGACGCGGCCGAGGTGACGGTCACCCAAACCTTCTGGAACAACGCCGCCCACTCCATCAAGGCGACGTCCTATACCTCCCGCCTCCCAACGGGGTGCACCGTGACCGACTTCAGATGCCGCATTGGCACCAACAGGATCATCCGCGGCAGCGCCAAGCCGCGCGACGAGGCCTTTCGCCGCCACATCCAGCACCACAAGACGGGCACGGCCCTCCTGGAGCGGGACACGCCCGAGGTCTTCACCACGACGCTGGGCAACATCCCCGCCGGGGCCAAGCTCAGGGCGACGCTGAGCTTCATCACGCTGCTGAAGCTCCGCTTCGCCGACAGCCTTAGGACCACGACGTTGACCATCCCCACATACATCGCAAGCTGATACGGCTCGCCCCCAGATGGCTACCAGCACGCCGAGTCCCAGGACGTGCCGCAGGGCCTGACACTCAAGATTGAGGTCGTCGAGTCGGAAAGGTGCAGTCCATCACCAGCCCCTCCCACGAGGTCACGTTCGACCACTGAAAAGGAAAGGGCACGGCCCAGCCGTTTGCCGATCTCGCCGGCGACAGCACCGCGAGCTGAGTGGAGACGGCTCTGATCCAGCTCTGGTCCAGCTCGACCTCTCTCGGCCGGGACTTTGTCCTTGACATCGCCACCCGCCACGACGGCGAGAACGAGGCACCGCAGGCGTGGATGGAGGAACACCCCACGCTCCCGAGCCAGCGTGCGCTGATGGTGACGCTGCCGCCCAAAGTCCTGGGCCAGGCGGGCCACCGGGGCACTGCCGCCGACGGCAAGGGGGAGGTCATCTTCCTCGCGGACCAGTCCGGGTCGATGAGCGACAAGATCCGCTCGCTCAAGTCGGCGATGCAGTTCTTCCTCAAGGGCATCTTGCTGGGCACGAAGTTCAACATCTGGAGCCTAGGGTCGCGCTACAGGTCGTGGTGCCCCCGGTCGGTCGACTACGACGAGGCCAGCTTAGACGCGGCGCTAGCCTACGTCGACAAGACCTTTGACGCCGACCTGGGCGGCACCGAGCTCTTCCCTGCCATCCAGGCCGTCGTGGCGGCGCGGGACAAGGCGCGCATGACGAACGTCATTGTGCTGACGGACGGTCAGACGTGGCGCTTAGATGCCACGCTCGTCTTCATCCAGCAGACCCGTGTGCGCAACAAGGGCCGAGTCCGCTTCTTCTCGCTCAGCATCGGCGACGGGGTCTTGCACGCCCGAGTGGAGGGAATCGCCAAGGCGGGCGGGAGCTACGCCGAGGTCATCCCGTCCTCGGTCCGGGACGGGGTGGGAGGACCGCGTTGTCTCGATGCTGCAGGCCTCCCTCTCGACCGCCCACCTCAGCCTGCTGTACTTGAGCTCTTCCGTAAGCCGCAGCCAACCTGGCACCGGGACGTCAGTCAAGCTCCTCTCCCCAGAGTCCTCGCAGCGCTCCCCAAGAAGTCCACGACCATTCACAAGCTCGCGGCGCGCCCGCTCCTCCACGGCCTCGAGCGCGGCCCGAGCCACCTGCACCTCGGCCAGTCCGGCGCGTACCGCGGCATCTGGGCCGAGACCTCACTTATCAAGCGCGAGGCAGAGGCGATCGCCTGCAGGTGGGGACTGGTGTCCAAGTGGACGAGCTTCTTCCTCCGGGAGGAGTAGTATGAGCCCAGGGATGGTGACGGCGGCCTTGACCCGTTCCTTGACGGAGCCGTGGTCAACGTTACGGCCAGGTAGGTGACGGCGGGCGAGGATCTTCTGAAGAGCAGGGGCGACGCGGCCGCTCCTATGCCGCGAGCAGGGGTACTGGAGGAGTCCGTCATGGAAGAGGACGAAAGGGGCCACGAAGCGGGAGTCATGGCGGCCGGCGATGAAGGCTGGGAGATGGGTATAGAGAAAAAACCTTAGCAAGCACGCCAGAACGCCACGTATGGTATGTGGAGGCCGCAAGAGGAAGGCCGAAGAGTCAGGCGGCGAACTCATGGAATGCCCCGAGGATGATGGCTGCGACCAGCTCATGGACGGCGATGACGACAGCGACAACAACTACGACGACGACGACGACGGCGACAGCGAAGAACAATTCATGTCAGCTCCCCCCAAGAAGAAGCTCAATGGCCACTCTATAAGCAACGACGACGAAAACGACGAAAACGACGACGACGACGACGACAGTGAAGAACAAACTAGGCCAGCTCCCCCTAAGAAGATCAAAGGTCCATCTATGATCAACCCCGTAGCCGCCTCCTTTAACCGTTGTCTCGTGCAAGACCCATCCAATCCCAGCGCCACCACCAAATCGCATCCTCAGCTCGCGGAGCAGGATGATGTGGTGGGGGACGAGGAGGAAGACGATCCCACGCCGCCGACGCCGGAGCAGCTCGCGCGCGAGACGGACTGGATCCGCCTCGTCCTGCAGTACCAAAAGTTCGACGGCTCTTCTCCCTCCCTCCCTCTCGATCTGCCGCGCTCTGCCTCGGCCGGCCCATCACCGCCGTCTCCTCCCTCTTCGGGCGGAAGCCGCGCCAGGACCCGGGCCTGACGTACCTCGTCACGGCCGCCGTGCTCCTCGTCCTGACGCGCAACTTTGCCCACCAACGCACCCTCGCGGGGCTCATGACTAAGCAGGCGTGGTGGTGGCTTCTACTAAACAAGGCCTCGGACCCGACGGCCGAGCACGTGAAGCTGTACCTCTGGGAGCGCCTAAGGAGGATCAAGGGGCTACTCGAGGGACTGAGGATGCCGATCCAAGGCACCGAGGGCAAGGGGAACGAGGGGGCCACGGATGGAAGGGAGAGCAAAACGGAGACGAGTGTGCCCGCTCTGCCCGCTGTGCCTACTCGCCAGCTTGTCGAGCGTGCGCCCTGCGAATAGGGAACAGTTCTTGATGCGAGCGAGACCACACACTAAGAATATAATTCAATCCCCCTTCTGGGTATCCCAATGTAATATTTATCCTAACATTCGTTCAACCATCACCGAGTTCCCTCCCACTGCCTTCGCTTAAGCATGGGTAGCCTCCTGCACGTGGGGATAGACCTGCACCATGCGGTGTGGTACATATCCGGATGGTCTCTTATTGTCAGAAAGAAGAGGGTTCTGGCCAGAGGGCAGAACCGTTGCAAAAAGAAGGGTCCAGAAACCATGGGTTTGTAACCATTGCCACACGGCTTGCCACTATTCACAATTATAAGGATAGTTCTCTGGCAAAGCCAGAGAACCAGAGTCAACATGAGCAATACAATTACGCAGTTGCAACCCTATCAATTCCACCGAATCCAGAGTGCAGTGCTTCTGACACCATCACTATACAGGAATATTTTATCTCATCACTTACCGCGTTAGGCATTCACTTTGGTGTCAGGGGAGCAAAGCTCAGCCGCAGAACGCCGACCGCAAATTTCGGCTCCGAGAGTCCCAGCGCAGCCCGTGGGCCGTGCATTGTTGCCGGTCCGGAGGCGCACGGAAGTCATGGGGCGGATCCTGTCAGAATCTAGCACTCATGGCCAATTGTGGTGATTGTTGTGTATTGTTGTTCTGTGGAAGAGAATCTCTGGCCTGCAGGGTCCCCTATTGCCAAGCCGGCTACATCCGCGAATGGCTCCAATTGCTTATATAAGCTGACAGATCCAACGATCGCCTTTGTGGATGGCCGTCAAAGGAAAACACCCAGCCCTTCTAGATGCGGGAGTTGAGATGCTTATACCTACATACGTTCTTTAGATCCATTCTATCCACCGCATACCCCTTCAGCCTTTCAGCATCTCTCACGTTCCCTTGGTACAAACCGTTCCTTTCTTCTCGTGCTCGTCCAACGCGCCTCGCCTCCACCTGGGAGTTTCCTTGCAAAGTAAACAGCCTCTCGCTTCTTCTTCTTCTTCTGTTTCTATATGGCTTTCCATGCTCGCTGCCGGCTTTTCTTTCGCTCTGCTCTGTCGTCCCATCATCAGGCGCAACTAGCCTGGTTCGAGGTAGGGTGAAACTCTTGTTGTGGTGACCTTGCCCGCTTCTGGCCACGCTTGGACAGCTGCTCAGCTGTCTCCCGCTCCGCCTTGGAGCGCCTGCGGAGATAATCCATCGCTTCTTGCACGCCGTGGACCGCCTTGTCGTCGGGGTCAAAGTACACCAAATCGGCTGTGTGAACCCACCCGTAGCTGCCGTCTCTGTCGAAATATCTCACGAGGAACCACCGATGGTGCTCACGAGGTCCGTTGTCCTCATAACCTGGAGCCCAGCAGAGTCGACTAGTCCCGGCATCATCCCCACGGAACTCCCCTGTGTAGCATTCCGGTCGGTGAGCCAGGCTGTCCTGCATGACTGGGTCCTGAAGATGTGTCGGAGGTAATCCGAGGACCCGAAGGTATTGCCCAATGTCGCCCGGGGGAAGCGACACGGCGGCCCACGGAAGCATACGGTTTCCCTCCTTCCAGCGGACAGTATACACGGCGCCGTCCACAGGGCGCGTGATCAGTGGTAAGTTGTTGAGCCGGAGCCGGTCCTTCAACGCAGGCTCATCGGGCTCCGACAAGGCGGCATCATCGCCACGTGGTTGCTCCCCCTGCGCCCTCGTTAAGACCATGTCGTTGACACCGTTTGCTTGGAGGTCCTGCTGGGAGGTCACATTAGCGAACTGGACAAACTTTATGTGCGCGTAGAGGGAGATGTTACCCCTTCGAGCATATGATCATCGCTTAGACCTAGCTTAGCGGAAGGTGCGGGGAAATCAGGGGTGGCTCTTGTCTGCGCGTGCCGCTGCATAGCCGGATACCTCTGTATCTCAGTGTCAGCCAAGTGGCTGTCCTTGACGATCTTGTCCATCCCAGCGATGAAACCGGTGTCCGGTCCGCCGGCCTCAGCAGATCCGGGCGTTCCGAGTCGGTGGCTGTGTTCTCGCTAGAGAGCGAGCCGGTACAAGTAGCGACACGGGAAGGAATTGGGGGGCTTTGCTTACTTCAACGCCATGTGTCTGGGCGCCATGTCCACGGCGGGCATTTCGCAGACCAGGCTTGATGAAAAACCTCGAAACTTGTGGGTTGGAATCTTGGCTAGATGGAGCTTCGGCAGCGGTAGGGGCGGTGATAGGATTTATGCCTTCGGAGCATCTACCCGTGGTTCGGGCAGATGCGGTCCTAATCGGTTCAGCAGGAGGGCGCTGCGATGGAGATGACTTGACTAGCCGACTTGGGGTTGATGATCCTTGAAGGTCCATATGGCCGAGCGATGGCTGTCTGCCGGCAGCGGTTAGCCGGATCGGCGACCCCGAGGGGCGGGGTTGGTACCCATTCCCGGTGTTCATATCGCTGCGAACGGGAGCCTCGTCTGGTCCCCCACTGTCTTCCGGACCTGGGCAGTCGTTTTCCCGCTCCGCATCTACACCCGATGCCAACGTTAGCAACCACACCAAGGAATGGTTTGGTTCTCGCCAAGGGGGGAGAGAGGGGGG
>Ga0247760_1002119_pt1 | contig 16005 bp, 20 predicted proteins | sample UWRJL171409R4_FD_179936 | JGI IMG/M metagenome (GOLD analysis project Ga0247760, IMG submission 179936) | Plant litter microbial communities from Arlington Agricultural Research Station in Wisconsin, United States - UWRJ-L171-409R-4 | ecosystem: Environmental > Terrestrial > Plant litter >... | reverse complement strand
GTGCTCGAGCACCGCGCGGGCGAGGTTGTCGAGGTGGGTCGAGCCCACCCCGTCGTTGATGTTGAGGCCGTCGGGGTCGGCGCCGATCACGGTGACGCGGGCGCCGGCATCCGTGAAGACCTGCGGGGAGACGCCCGCGGCGGCGCCGTGCGCGCAGTCGAGCACGACGTGCAGGCCGTCGAGACGGTGCGGGAGGGTCGACAGCAGGTGGACGATGTAGCGGTCCTCGGCGTCGGCGAAGCGACGGATGCGCCCCACATCACCGCCCTTGGGCGCGAGCTTCGACTCCGCGAGTGCGCCCTCGATGCGGTCCTCGACCTCGTCGGGGAGCTTCGTGCCGCCAGTCGCGAAGAACTTGATCCCGTTGTCGGGGGCAGGGTTGTGCGAGGCGGAGATCATCACGCCGAGGTCGGCCTTGAAGTCGCCGACCAGGAAAGCGAGCGCGGGCGTGGGGATCACGCCGGCGTCGAACACGTCCACGCCCGAGCTCGCGAGGCCCGACGCCACGGAGGCGGCGAGGAACTCACCCGAGATGCGCGGGTCGCGGCCGATGACCGCGATGGGTCGGCGCCCCGAGGCGCGCCGACCATCCGCCACGCGGCCCTTGCCCAGGACGACTGCTGCCGCCTGGGCAAGACCGAGTGCGAGGTCTACCGTGAGATCGCCATTGGCGAGCCCACGAACACCATCTGTGCCGAAGAGCCGAGGCATCGACGCCTACGCAGCGCTGATTAGCGCTTCGAGAACTGCGACGCCTTGCGGGCCTTCTTGAGACCGGCCTTCTTGCGCTCGATGACGCGGGCGTCACGAGTGAGGAAGCCAGCCTTCTTGAGGGCCGGGCGGTTGTTCTCGCGGTCGATCTCGTTGAGCGAGCGGGCGATCGCGAGGCGCAGAGCGCCGGCCTGGCCGGAGGGGCCACCGCCGGTGATCTTCGCGATCACGTCGTAGCTGCCGACGAGGTCGAGCACCTTGAACGGGTCGTTGATCAGCTGCTGGTGCAGCTTGTTGGGGAAGTACTCGGCGAGCTCGCGGCCGTTGACGGTCGCCTTGCCGTTGCCGGGGGTGATGCGCACGCGGGCGATCGCCTCCTTGCGGCGGCCCACGGCTGCGCCGGGAACGTTGAGTACGGCGCGGGGGGTCTTCGGTGCCGCCTCGGGAGCCGACTCGGTGGAGTAGCTCGTGGGGGTCTCGGTGGAGTAGCTCGTGGTCTCGTCGGTCGCGACGGAGTCTTCGATCTTGGCCATTAGTAGTCAGTCCTTAATTCTGCGGGGGCTCTACTGAGCGACCTGGGAGAGGGTGTACGGCGTCGGCTGCTGTGCAGCGTGGGGGTGCTCAGCGCCAGCGTAGACCTTGAGCTTGGTGAGCTGGGCGCGGCCGATCGAGTTCTTCGGCAGCATTCCGCGGATCGCCTTCTCGACGGCGCGGGTCGGGTGCTTCGCAACCATCTCGGAGTACGTGGTGGCCGTCAGACCGCCCGGGTAACCGGAGTGGCTGTAGTAGTTCTTCTGCGCGAGCTTGGCACCGGTGAGGGCGACCTTCTCGGCGTTGATGATGATGACGAAGTCGCCCATGTCCATGTGGGGGGCGAAGGTCGGCTTGTGCTTGCCGCGCAGCAGGGTGGCTGCGTGGCTGGCGAGACGGCCGAGGACGATGTCGGTTGCGTCGATGATGACCCAGTCGCGCTGGACGTCATCGGGCTTGGGCGAAAATGTACGCGTCACAGTGATGCTGCTTTCTTGTGATCGGATGAGTGGCTCGTGAATCCCACTCCGGTGGGCCGTTCCGAGACGATGTCGCGGAACCTCCCGGTGGAGGGCTCATGATCGGGTGCCAGCAGGTGGCACCAAGCGTCTACCTTAGACGATCGTCGGCGTCCCGTCTAGCTCGCGTCTGAGCGGCACGGGCGGCGACGTCGTCCGGATAGCCCACCTCGACCAGCGTGAGGCCGTGCGCGGGCATCACCTTGAACTCGCTCGTGCGCTGCGCCTCATCACGGATGCCCAGCAGCCGCTCCCCCGACAGCTTGCGCTCCCCGACGGAAACAGCGGCCCCGACGAGCGCCCGCACCATGCTGTGGCAGAACGCGTCGGCCTTGAGCGTGGCGATGAGCACCCCGGTCTCGTCGCGCCGCCAGGAGAACCCCTGCAGCTCGCGGATCGTGGTCGCGCCCTCCCGCGGTCGGCAGTAGGCCGCCCAGTCGTGCAGCCCGAGCAGCTCGTCCGCGGACACGGTCATCGCCTCGACGTCGAGTTCCGCTGGGTACCAGACCGTGTGCCTGCGCAGCAGCGGGTCACGTCGTGCCACAGCATCCGCGATTCTGTACTCGTACCGCCGGAAGGTCGGCGAGAACCGCGCGTCGAAACCCTCTGGAGCCCGTGACACCTCGCGCACGTGCACGTCGCTGCGCAACCCCGCGATGCCGTTGAGCCGCTTGCGGAGCGCGAGCGTCGGCTCCATCGGTTTCGCGCGGCGGCCGTGCGGCTTGGCGAGGTGGTTCAGCTGCTCGGCGCTCAGGTCGACGTGGGCGACCTGTCCCGTGGCGTGGACGCCGGCGTCGGTGCGGCCCGCCACCGTGAGGATCGGCGGGTTCTCGCGGAAGACCGTCGCGAGCGCCGCCTCGAGCTCGCCCTGCACGGTGCGGAGGCCGGGCTGCTTCGCCCAACCGAGGAAGTCGGTGCCGTCGTACGCGATGTCGAGGCGGAGGCGGGTGAGCTCGTTCGACACCCTGAGAGTGTAATGCGGCCGCCCTGCCCGCCGCGGGCGTCGGATCGTTCACCGTGTGTAGGACGCGTCGCCCAGCCACCACTCACGGATGCTCGCGCGGGGGTCTCGGCGAAATGCGGAAGTTTCCGACGCCGCATCTCACGGAAACCCCCGCACGCTGGGGCGACGCCCCCTCGCTCGCCGTCCGCGCCGCGGTTGCGACACGATGCGGAGGTTCCGGCGCGCGCATGAGGTCGAAACCTCCGCAGGGGCGCCCGGTCGGCCCGGGCGTCCTACACACGGTGAACGCTCGGCGCGAGTCCGCCTTTGCGCTCGCGGCGAGCGCGGCGGGAGAGCATGATCGAGGGATGGACCTGCCTGACGGATTCCCGGTCGCCCCGATGCTCGCGAAGGCGGTGCCCGCCGTGCCCGACACCGCGGGGCTCAGCTACGAGCCCAAGTGGGACGGCTTCCGCGCCCTCGCCTACGTGGACGGCGACGACATCGTGCTCGACAGCCGCGGGTCGAAGCCGCTCACCCGGTACTTCCCCGAGCTGGTGGAGGAGTTGCAGCGCCAGCTCGGCGTCTCCTGCGTGCTCGACGGGGAGATCGTCGTGCGCCGCGGTGATGCGGGCAACGAGAGGCTCGACTGGGAGGCGCTCTCGCAGCGGATCCACCCCGCGGAGAGCCGCATCGCGAAACTCTCCGCCGAGACACCGGCGAGCTTCGTGGCGTTCGACCTGCTGTACCTCGACGGGCGATCCCTGCTCGACGAGCCCTTCGAGACCCGTCGCGCGGCGCTCGAGCTGCTCGCCGAGACCCTCGAAGCCCCCCTGCACATCACGCAGACCACGCGCGACCCCGAGCTCGCCCGCCGCTGGCTCGCCGAGTTCGAGGGTGCCGGACTCGACGGCGTGGTCTCGAAGCCGCTCGCCGCCCCGTACGCGCAGAACAAGCGCACCATGTTCAAGACCAAGCACGCCCGCACCGCCGACGTGATCGTCACGGGCTACCGCATCCACAAGTCCGGCAACGGCGTGGGCTCCCTGCTGCTCGGGCTCTACAACGCGGACGGCGAGTTGCAGAGCGTCGGCGGCATCTCCGCGTTCTCGGATGCCCGCCGCTTGAGCCTCATCGACGAGCTCGAGCCGCTCGTGGTGCGTGACGGGAACGGCGACCCGGTCACGGGCGCCACCGACCGCAACCGGTTCTCCTCGAACAAGGACACCTCGTTCGTGCTCCTGCGCCCCGAGCGCGTGGTCGAAGTGCGGTACGACCAGATGGAGGGCGCGCGGTTCCGGCACACGGTGCAGTTCGAGCGCTGGCGGCCCGACCGGGACGCCGAATCGTGCACCTTCGAACAGCTCGAGGTGCCGGTGGCGTACGACCTCGGGTCAGTCCTTCTTGGCCCTTGAGGGCTGCACGCGCGGCGGCTCCCCCGGCATCTTCGGGTAGTCGGGCGGGAAGGGCAGCTCGCCGAGCCCGTTGTCGAGGTCGCGCTGCCACCAGTCGAGCAGCACGCCGATCGTGCCGGGCGACTCGCCGAACTTCTCCCACGGATCGCCCGTCGTGGCGAGGCGCTCCGGAACGGTCAGGATCGTGAACGCGCGCGGGTCGAGCCCCGGCAGCTCCTCCCACTCGACCGGCGTCGACACGGGAGCGTGCGGTAGGGGGCGCGGACTGTACGCGCCCGCCATCGTGCGGTCGCGATTGGCCTGGTTGAAGTCGGCGAAGATCTTCTCCCCGCGCTCCTCCTTCCACCACGAGGTCGTGACGGCATCGGGCATCCGTCGCTCGAGCTCGCGGGAGGCGGCGATCACGGCGTGCCGCACGTCGAGGAACTCGTGGGTGGGCTCGATCGGCGCGAAGACGTGGAGTCCCCGGTTGCCCGAGGTCTTCACGAACGCGGTGAGTCCTGCTTCGGCGAGCACCACGCGCAGTTCGTGGGCGGCGGCGACGGCATCCGTGATGTCCGTGCCCGGTTGGGGATCGAGGTCGATGCGCAACTGGTCGGGGTTGTCGCTGTTCTCGGCGCGTGACGGCCACGGGTGGAAGGTGATCGTGTTCATCTGCACCGCCCAGACCGCGGCGGCGGGCTCGTCGATCACGAGCTGCGGGTGCGAGCGCGCGCTCGGGTAGATGACGGGGACGCTGCGCACGTAGTCGGGCGCACCCTTCGGCGGGTTCTTGGAGAAGAACTGCTCGCCGTCGACGCCGTCCGGGAATCGCTGCAGCGACAGCGGCCGATCGCCGTTCGCGCGGACGAACGCATCGCCCACCGCGACGATGTACTCGGCGAGCTGCAGCTTGGTGATTCCGGGTTCGGGCCACAGCACGCGGGACGGGCTGGAGATGCGCACCTCGCGGGTGCCCACGGTGATCGTCGTCGCTTCACTCGGCATGTCTCCAAACTAAGCCGCGTAGGGTGGTTCGCGGTACTCACCATGGCAACTGAATCGACTCGCTCCTCCCACCTGTCCGGGCTGGACGGGCTCCGGGCGGTCGCCGTGCTCGCCGTCATCGTCTTCCACTTCCTGCCCGACGCCCTGCCCGGCGGGTACGTCGGAGTCGACGTGTTCTTCGTGATCTCCGGGTTCCTCATCACCGGTTTACTCGTGCGCGAGCGCGCCACCGCCGGCCGAATCTCGCTGCCGGGGTTCTGGGCACGCCGCGCGCGCCGACTGCTCCCGGCGCTCGTCCTGGTCGTCGTCGCGTGCTCGACGACCGCCTACTTCATCGGCGGCGACGTCCTCGTGGGCCTGGGCAGCCAGGTGCTCGGGGCCGCGACGTTCAGCAGCAACTGGATCGCCATCGCCCAGGGCACCAGCTACTTCGGCGGCACGACGCCCGAGCTGTTCCGCAACCTGTGGTCGCTCGCCGTGGAGGAGCAGTTCTACCTGCTGTGGCCGCTGCTCCTCCTTCTCCTCCTGCTCGTGCGCAACCGGGTCGTCCGCGCGGGCATCGCCGGGGTTCTCGCGGTCGGGTCCGCCGTGGCCATGGCCGTGCTCGCCGGCCCCGACCCAACCCGCGTCTACTACGGCACCGACACGCACAGCTTCGGACTCGCGCTCGGCGCGGCCCTGGCCTTCCTGCTCGAGAGCCGGTTCACGGATGCCCCCGCGCCCCTCGCTCGCCCGCTGCGGGTGGGGCTCCCGATCGCAGGGGGGCTCGCGCTCGCGGGCATCCTCATCATCGCCGCAGTCCTCCCCGAAGCGGACTGGTTCGCCACCCACGGCGGCCTCGCCCTCGTGGCCGTGCTCACCGCGCTGGCGATCGCCGGGGCGACGTCGGCCGGCTCGTGGTTGGGCCGCGCGCTCGACGTCGCGCCGCTGCGCTGGGTGGGGGAACGCTCGTACGGGCTGTACCTCTGGCACTGGCCGGTGCTCGTGCTCTTCGTGGCGGCGATCCCCGTGGACGCCGCGTGGTGGATCGCGCCGTCGGCCGCCCTGGCCGTGACCGTCGTCGCCTCCGCACTCTCCTACGCCTACATCGAGACCCCGTTGCGTCGACGCGGGATGCGCGGCAGCATCTCGTTCGTCGCAACCGGGCGCAGGGTCATCCGTGTCGTCTCCGCGGTGGCGGTGGCCGCCCTGCTCGCCACCGTCGGCTTCACGGGCGCCGCCGTCGCCCTGGACCCGGGTCGCGGCGAGGCCCAGACAGCGGTCGAGACCGGTGAGGCGCTCGCCGCGCTTCCCGGATACGCGACCGCTCCCCGACGGCCGCAGCCCCTTCCGACCGGCGACCAGATCTACGCGATCGGCGACTCCGTGATGCTCGCCGCGACGCCGCAACTGCAGGAGTCGTTCCCCGGGATCGCCATCGACGCGACCGTCTCGCGCCAGATGTTCGAGGCCGAGGACATCGTTGCCGCTGCCGTCGCGGCCGGAGCGATGAGGCCGATCCTCGTGCTCGGCCTCGGCACCAACGGATGGATCGACCAGGAGACACTCGATGCCGTGCACGGGCTGCTGCCCCGCGACACACGGATGATCGTGGTCAACGTCCAGGTCCCGCGCGAGTGGGGCCCGGAGGTCAACCAGATCCTGGACGACTTCGCCCGTCACGAGCGCGACGTGGAGCTGTCGAACTGGTACTCCGCGATCCAGCCGCAGCTCGACGTGCTGGCCGATGACGAGGTGCATCCGGGCCCGACGGGCGGGCGCATCTACTGCGGAGCACTTGCCGATGCCCTCCAGCGCCTCGCGGAGATCCCGCCGCTGCTCGACGCGAACGACTACGGGGACGCGAGCCGCCCGGTCTGACCGGCGGGTTAACGCAGGAACGCCCCGCTTCTCAGCGGGGCGTTCCAGACGGTGTGACTACTTGGTCTCGGCGGCCTCGTCGGCAACCTCGGCGTCAGCGTCGGCAACCTCGTCCGCGACAACCTCGGTGTCAACGTTCTCGGTCGACTCCGCGGCGGCCTCTTCGACCTCGGCGGTGTCCTCGACCGGGGCGTCCTCGGCCGGGGCCTCGTCCGCGACGGGGGCGGAAGCAGCGGCGGCGGCCGCGGTCTTCTTGGCCGACTTCGGCTTCGGGTTCACGGGCTCGAGCACGAGCTCGATCTGAACCATCGAAGCGTTGTCGCCCTTGCGGAAGCCGAGCTTCGTGATGCGGGTGTAGCCGCCCTCACGCAGTTCGACGAGCGGCGCGATCTCGGTGAAGAGCTCGTGCACGACGCTCTTGTCGCCGATGACCGCGAGCACGCGGCGGCGCGCGTGCAGGTCGCCGCGCTTAGCGAACGTGATGAGGCGCTCGGCGATCGGACGGAGGCGCTTGGCCTTCGTCTCGGTCGTCTTGATGCTCTTGTGCGTGAACAGGGCAGCGGCGAGGTTCGCGAGCAGCAGGCGCTCGTGGGCCGGCCCTCCGCCGAGGCGGGGTCCCTTGGTAGGTGTAGGCATTGTTCTAGTTCTCCAGTATCAGAAAGTTCTCGGGCGCTTACGCGTTGGCTTCGTCGTCGTCGTAGCCACCGTAGAAGTGGGCGCCGTCGAATCCGGGAACGCTGTCCTTGAGCGACAGGCCCATCTCGACGAGCTTGTCCTTGACCTCGTCCACCGACTTCTGTCCGAAGTTGCGGATGTTCATGAGCTGCGTCTCCGACAGCGCCACGAGCTCGCTCACGGTGTTGATGCCCTCGCGCTTGAGGCAGTTGTAGCTGCGCACGCTCAGATCGAGGTCCTCGATCGGCATGCTCAGCTCGCTGGAGAGCACGGCGTCGACCGGCGCGGGGCCGATCTCGATGCCCTCAGCGGCGGTGTTGAGCTCGCGAGCGAGACCGAACAGCTCGGTCAGGGTGCGACCGGCCGAGGCGACGGCGTCACGCGGGGTGATGGCCGACTTGGTCTCGACGTCGACGACCAGGCGGTCGAAGTCGGTGCGCTCACCGGCACGAGTCGCCTCGACGCGGTAGGTCACCTTGAGCACGGGCGAGTAGATCGAGTCGATCGGGATCTGGCCCGCTTCGCTGAACTCGCTGCGGTTCTGGGTCGCCGAGACGTAGCCGCGGCCGCGCTCGATGGTCAGCTCGAGCTCGAACTTGGCCTTGTCGTTGAGCGTCGCGATGACGAGCTCCGGGTTGTGGATCTCCACGCCCGCGGGAGCCGAGATGTCGGCGGCGGTGACCTCACCGGCACCCTGCTTGCGCAGGTAGGCGGTGATGGGCTCATCGTGCTCGCTGGAGACGACGAGGTTCTTGATGTTCAGGATGACCTCGGTGACGTCCTCCTTGACACCGGGAACGGTGCTGAACTCGTGGAGCACGCCGTCGATGCGGATGCTCGTGACTGCGGCTCCGGGGATCGAGGAGAGCAGCGTACGACGGAGGGAGTTTCCGAGGGTGTAACCGAAACCGGGCTCGAGGGGCTCGATGACGAAGCGCGAGCGGAACTCGGAGATGTTGTCTTCGGCAAGAGTGGGGCGCTGTGCGATGAGCACTGGTGTTTCCTTTCGGCGAGGTGTCCGCTATTTGACACCTGAATGCGACGAGTGGCTGGCCCGTCGTTCTGTTGAGTTATGAAGTGGGTGAACCGTTTGCTGAATGGGGCGAGCCCATCAGCCGACGGCCGCGCCGACGCGAAGCGTCAGCGTGGCCGTCGGCCAGAGTGGCTTAAACGCGGCGACGCTTGGGCGGGCGGCAACCGTTGTGCGCCTGCGGGGTCACGTCGTTGATCGAGCCGACCTCGAGGCCAGCGGCCTGGAGGGAGCGGATCGCGGTCTCGCGGCCGGAGCCCGGTCCCTTGACGAAGACGTCGACCTTCTTGAGGCCGTGCTCCTGCGCCTGGCGAGCAGCGGACTCGGCGGAGAGCTGAGCGGCGAACGGGGTCGACTTGCGCGAACCCTTGAAGCCGACAGTTCCCGAGGAGGCCCAGCTGATGACAGCGCCGGTCGGGTCGGTGATCGTGACAATCGTGTTGTTGAACGTGCTCTTGATGTGGGCCTGGCCCAGAGCGATGTTCTTCTTTTCCTTGCGGCGCGGCTTGCGCGCAGCGGCCTTCGGTGCAGCCATTACTTGCGTCCCGCCTTCTTCTTACCGGCAACAGTGCGCTTCGGGCCCTTGCGGGTACGAGCGTTGGTCTTGGTGCGCTGTCCGTGAACGGGCAGGCCACGACGGTGGCGAATACCCTGGTAGCTGCCGATCTCGACCTTGCGGCGGATGTCGGCTGCGACCTCGCGACGGAGGTCACCCTCCACCTTGAAGTTCACCTCGATGTAATCGCGAAGCGCGATCAGCTGGTCATCGGTCAGATCCTTGACTCGGATCTCCCCGCTGATGGCGGTGTCGGCGAGGGTTTTGAGGGCCCTCGTACGGCCAACACCGTAGATGTAAGTCAGTGCGACCTCTACGCGCTTGTCGCGCGGGATGTCGACGCCGGCTAGACGTGCCATGTGGCATCTCCTGTGAGTGAGTGGAGGTAATGGACAGCACCGGTGCCTGGGCCTCCAACCCTGGGTGTCCCCCCGGCCTCACGGCCGGGGTTCTTGGTGCTGCTCTATGTGTTCAGTTGTACGTTGTGGTGCGAATCCGCGTGACGCGGATTAGCCCTGGCGCTGCTTGTGGCGAGGGTTGCTCTTGCAGATCACCATGACGTTCCCATTGCGGCGGATGACGCGGCAGTGGTCACAGATGGGCTTGACGCTGGGGTTGACCTTCATGTTGTTTCCTTGCACTCGCTGTCTTCGTACCCTCGGGATGCCGGGGGCCGTTACTTTCCAGCGAATCTTTACTTGTAGCGGTAAGTGATCCGGCCACGGGTCAGGTCGTACGGGCTCAGCTCGACAACCACACGGTCCTCCGGGAGGATCCTGATGTAGTTCTGTCGCATCTTGCCCGAGATGTGGGCGAGCACTCTGTGTCCGTTGGTCAGCTCCACGCGAAACATCGCGTTGGGCAGAGCTTCGACAACTGCGCCCTCGATCTCGATGACACCGTCTTTTTTGGCCATAGCCTCTTCGTCGCTAAAAGTATTGATTCACTGGTCTGCGGTGTATGCACACTGCGGGGATCGGGTTTCCGGCACGCGAAAAGGCGTCGGAAACACCAAAGATCAAGCTTAGGTCATTCCCGGGCGTTTCGCCAACTGGGGTGTATACGCCCCGAGCGAACGAGTGACCTCGGCACAGGCATCCTCGCCCTGTCTGCCAGCGCGGCGCCCGCCCGACTGTGCGCTTCTCCGGATGAAGCACCCCGCAACCACACCGGTTGCGCGCGAATACGGCGTGGCGCCGAGAACCCCCGGAGAAACGGCAGCCGCGTCGGTGAACGGATGCCCGGCCTCAGGCGATCGGTACGGGCACCACGCCGAACGGGGCGAGGCCCGCTGCGCCCCCATCGTCCGCCGTGAGTACCCAGAGGCCGCCCTCGTGCACCGCGACGGAATGCTCCCAGTGCGCGGCGTCCGTGCCGTCGTCGGTCGCAACGGTCCAGTCGTCCGCGAGCACGTGGCTGTCGACACCGCCGCGCGTGACCATCGGCTCGATAGCGATGACCAGTCCCGGGCGAACGTCGGGGCCGGCGCCGCGCACGCGGAAGTTGAAGACGGGCGGCTCCTCGTGCATCGAACGGCCGATGCCGTGGCCGACGTACTCCTCGACGATTCCGAAGGTGCCACGCGACTCGATCGCGTCCTCGATGGCGCCGCCGACGTCGTTGAGCCTGCGGACCGACGCGAGCGCGGCGATGCCCGACCACAGCGCGTGCTCGGTGGCGTCGGCCAGTTCCTGGCGCGAAGCGACCAGATCGGGACGGGCGGAGTCGGGCACGACGACCGTGATCGCCGCATCGCCGTTCCACCCGTCGACCTCGGCGCCGCTGTCGACCGAGACGATGTCGCCGGGCTGGAGCACCCGGACGCCGGGCACCCCGTGCACTATCTCATCGTTGACGGAGACGCACAGCGTGTGCCGGTAGCCCGGCTCCTTCATGAAGTTGGGCACGCCACCGAGCTCGCGGATGGTGCGTTCCGCGATCGCGTCGAGTTCACCGGTCGTGACGCCGGGGCGGATCGCCGCCCGCACCGCGGCGAGCGACGCCGCGGTCACGACACCGGGCCGCACCATCAGGCGCAGCTCGGCGGGCGTCTTGTAGATCTTGGCTCTGCCGAAGGCCACGGTCAGCGGGTTGCGGCGTCCGGTGCCACGATGTCGCGTGCGGCTAGGGCGTCCGCGATGCGGGTGCTCACGTCGTCGACCTCGCCGAGCGCATCGATCTCGATGACCAGGCCGCGCTCCCCGTACACCGCGATGAGCGGGGCGGTCTCGCGCTGGTACAGCGATTGGCGGTGACGGATGGTGCTCTCGGTGTCGTCGGTGCGGCCCTCCTGGTGGGCGCGCTTGAGCAACCGCGACACCACCTCGTCAGGGTCGACGACCAACTGGATCACGGCATCGAGTGCGGTGCCGTCCGCTGCGAGGATCTCATCGAGGAAGTGCAGCTGGTCGAGCGTGCGCGGGTAGCCGTCGAGCAGGAAGCCGCCGTGGCAGTCCTCCTCCTTCAACCGGCTCGCGACCAGGTCGTTGGTCAGCGAATCGGGCACGAAGTCACCCGCGTCGATGATCGCCTTGACCTGCATGCCGAGTTCGGTCTGGTTCTTGATGTTCGCGCGGAAGATGTCGCCCGTCGCGATTGCAGGAATGCTGAACGCCTCGGTGAGTCGTGCAGATTGCGTCCCTTTGCCGGCCCCTGGCGGGCCGACAATGAGCAGCCGGGTCAACGGAGCAGACCCTCGTAGTGGCGCTGCTGCAGCTGGGAGTCGATCTGCTTGACCGTCTCGAGACCGACGCCGACGATGATCAGGATGCTCGCGCCACCGAACGGGAAGTTCGTGTTCGCCCCCACCAGCACGAGTGCGATGAGCGGGATGAGCGCGATCAGGCCGAGGTACAGGGATCCCGGGAGCGTTACGCGCGTGAGCACGTAGTCGAGGTACTCGGCGGTCGGACGACCGGCACGGATGCCCGGGATGAACCCGCCGTACTTCTTCATGTTGTCGGCGACCTCTTCGGGGTTGAAGGTGATCGCGACGTAGAAGTACGTGAAGCCGACGATGAGCAGGAAGTACAGCAGCATGTAGAGCGGGTGGTCGCCCTTGGTCAGGTAGTCCTGGATCCAGGTCACCCACGCTGCGGGTGCTTCGCCCGTCGGCGGCTGGTTGAACTGCGCGATGAGCGCCGGCAGGTACAGCAGCGACGAGGCGAAGATGACGGGCACGACGCCGGCCATGTTGACCTTGATCGGGATGTACGTGTTGTTGCCGCCGTAAGTGCGACGCCCGACCATCCTCTTCGCGTACTGAACGGGGATGCGCCTCTGCGATTGTTCGACGAACACCACCGCCGCGACGATGAAGACGCCGATGACGATCACCCCGAGGAAGACCTCGAAGCCCTTGGCCTGCTGGATGCTCCACAGCGAGTTGGGGAACTGCGCCGAGATCGACGTGAAGATGAGCAGCGACATGCCGTTGCCGATGCCGCGCTCGGTGATGAGCTCGCCCATCCACATGATGAGGCCGGTACCGGCGGTCATGGTGATGACCATGAGCATGATCGCGTACCAGGAGTCGTCGGTGATCAGGTCGCTGCAGGCAGCAACGCCGGTGTTCGACGGGAACAGCGCACCGCTGCGGGCGACCGTGATGAGGGTGGTCGACTGGAGGACGCCGAGGGCGATCGTGAGGTAGCGGGTGTACTGCGTCAGGCGGGACTGGCCGGCCTGGCCCTCCTTGTAGAGGGTCTCGAAGTGCGGGATGACCACGCGCAGCAGCTGCACGATGATCGACGCCGTGATGTACGGCATGATGCCGAGCGCGAAGACCGACAGCTGGAGCAGGGCCCCACCGCTGAAGAGGTTCACGAGGTCGTACAGCCCGGAGGTACCGGCGTTGCCCGCGAGGCACTCCTGCACGTTGCCGAAGTCGACGAACGGTGCGGGGATGAACGACCCCAGGCGGAACAGCGCAACGATGCCGAGCGTGAACCCGATCTTCCTGCGAAGGTCAGGCGTGCGGAAGATCCGCGCGACAGCTCTAAACACAAGGCCTCCGATTATCTAGGTAATGCAATCGAGCGGGGCTGGTTGACCAGCCCCGCTCGAAACCGCTCGGTAGTTACTTACCGAGGAGTTACTTACTTGACCGAACCGCCGGCCGCAACGATCTTCTGCTCAGCAGAGCCGGAGACCTTGTCGACTGCAACAGTCAGCTTAACCGCAATGTCACCCTGCCCAAGAACCTTGACCTTCTCGTTCTTGCGCACAGCACCCTTGGCGACGAGATCCGTGATGGTCACGTCCCCGCCCTTGGGGTAGAGCTCGGCGAGCTTGTCGAGGTTCACGACCTGGTACTCGACGCGGAACGGGTTCTTGAACCCGCGCAGCTTCGGAGCACGCATGACGAAGTTCAGGTTGCCACCCTCGAAGCCCGGACGGACCGAGTAGCGAGCCTTGGTTCCCTTGGTACCGCGACCCGCAGTCTTACCCTTGGAACCCTCACCGCGTCCGACGCGGGTCTTGTCCTTCTTGGCGCCGGGGGCGGGACGGAGGTGGTGCACCTTGAGCACCTGCGGGCGGGTCGGCGCGTCGGCCACGGGGGCCTTCTTCGCCGGAGCAGCCTTGGCCGCGGGGGCCTTGGCGGCAGCCGCCGTGGTGTCGTCGGACTTCGCAGCAGCGGCGGCCTTGGGGGCAGCAGCCTTCGCGGGAGCCTTCTCGGCAGCAGCCTTCGGAGCGGCGGCCTTGGCCGGAGCCTTGTCGGCAGCGGCCTTGGCCGGAGCCTTGGCAGCAGCGGTCTTGGGCGCGGCCTTCTCGGCAGCAGCCTTCGGGGCGGCGGCCTTCGCCGGCGCCTTCTTGGGCGTAGTTTCGTCAGCCATTAGTCAATCTCCTCGACCTTGACAAGGTGAGCGACCGTGCGGACGTAGCCACGGTTCTGCAGGGTGTCCTCGCGGACGACGACGTCACCGATGCGGTGCAGCCCGAGGCTGCGCAGGGTGTCGCGCTGGTTCTGCTTCTCACTGATTTTGGACTTGATCTGGGTCACCTTCAGGCGCGCGGCCATCAGACACCTGCCTTAGCTTCAGCCTCGGCGCGCAGCAGGCGGGCCGGGACGACGTGCTCGACGTCGAGGCCACGACGCGCGGCGACCGCACGAGGCTCCTCGAGCTGCTTGAGCGCAGCGACCGTCGCGTGCACGATGTTGATCGTGTTCGACGAGCCGAGCGACTTGCTCAGAACGTCATGGATGCCCGCGCACTCGAGTACGGCGCGCACCGGACCACCGGCGATAACACCGGTACCGGCGGAGGCCGGACGCAGCAGCACGACGCCGGCAGCGGCCTCGCCCTGCACGGGGTGCGGGATCGTCTGGGCGACGCGGGGGACGCGGAAGAAGTTCTTCTTCGCCTCCTCGACACCCTTGGAGATGGCGGTGGGGACCTCGCGGGCCTTGCCGTAGCCGACGCCGACCAGACCGTTGCCGTCACCGACGACCACGAGGGCGGTGAAGCTGAAGCGACGACCACCCTTCACGACCTTCGAGACGCGGTTGATGGTCACGACGCGCTCCAGGAACTGGCTCTTCTCCGCGTCACGGCTGTTGCCGCGGTCACGGTTCGGGTTGCGCTCGCGGCCGCCACGGCGTGCCTCGCGGGGCTCGTTGGCGATCTCCGTCGCGGGGGCGTCGGTTGCGACAGCCTCGGTGGCGACAGCTTCGGTAGTGGGCTCAGCCACGTCCTGCTCCTTGTTAGTAGTTGCGTCGGTCACAGGTCCAGACCGCCCTCTCGCGCGCCATCAGCGATGGCCGCGACGCGACCCGCGTAGCGGCTACCGCCACGGTCGAAGACGACGGCGGTGACGCCGGCGGCCTTCGCGCGCTCGGCGACGAGCTCGCCGACCTTCTTCGACTTCGCGGTCTTGTCACCGTCGAACGTGCGCATGTCGGCCTCGAGGGTCGATGCGCTCGCGAGGGTGTGGCCCTTCGAGTCATCCACGACCTGCACGAAGACGTGACGGGCCGAACGGGTGACCACGAGGCGCGGACGCGCCTCGGTGCCGATGACCTTCTTGCGAAGGCGGGCGTGCCTGCGGCTCTTTGCAGCCGACTTGCTCTTACCTCTGGTTCCGAGAGCCATGATTACTTACCACTCTTTCCGGCCTTGCGGCGGACTACTTCGCCGGCGTAACGCACGCCCTTGCCCTTGTACGGCTCAGGCTTGCGAAGCTTGCGGATGTTGGCCGCGACTTCGCCGACGGCCTGCTTGTCGATGCCGCTGACGGTCAGCTTGTTGTTGCCCTCCACCGTGAAGCTGATACCCGCGGGCGGGTCAACCGTGATGGAGTGCGAGTATCCGAGGGCGAACTCGACGGAGTCACCCTTGGCAGCGACGCGGTAACCGGTACCGACGACCTCGAGGCCCTTCTTGTAGCCCTCGGTCACACCGATGATCTGGTTCGCGATGAGCGTGCGGGTCAGTCCGTGCAGCGAGCGCGACTCGCGCTCGTCGTCGGGACGGGTGACGAGCACCTGGCCGTCTTCGACCGTGACCGCGATGGGGCTCTTCACGACGAGCGCGAGCTCGCCCTTGGGGCCCTTGACTGCGACGGCCTGGCCGTCGACCTTCACCTCAACGCCACTGGGGACGTCGATGGGGAGTCTTCCGATTCGTGACATGGCGAGTTACCACACGTAGGCGAGGACTTCCCCACCCACGCCCTTCTGAGTCGCTTCCTTGTCGGTCAGCAGACCGGAGGAGGTGGACAGGATGGCCACGCCGAGGCCGCCGAAGACCTTGGGGATCTCGGTGGACTTCGCGTAGACG
>Ga0247760_1002117_pt1 | contig 16014 bp, 21 predicted proteins | sample UWRJL171409R4_FD_179936 | JGI IMG/M metagenome (GOLD analysis project Ga0247760, IMG submission 179936) | Plant litter microbial communities from Arlington Agricultural Research Station in Wisconsin, United States - UWRJ-L171-409R-4 | ecosystem: Environmental > Terrestrial > Plant litter >... | reverse complement strand
TCTCCAAGGGGAGGGGGGTCTCCAAGGGGAGGGGGGTCTCCAAGGGGAGGGGGAGGAAGAGGAAGAGGATGAGGGCTCAGTAGAAGAGGAAGGGTATGGATTCCGGTATGTTCGTCACGAAGTCGTCGCGTCAGCGCAAATCGCCAAGCCCTTTATCCCGCGGATGGGATTATACTCCGAGTCCAGCACAGGATTTGCCGACAAAAAAATGGTGGATCTAGCCATGGTGCTGGTTCCCCCTTTTCTTGATACCCCTTTCCATTCTTCTTCTGTTCCTGTCGTCCAACAACAACATGCAGGTACAAGTACAAGTACAAGTACTGGCCGATACAAAAAGGAAAAGGAAAAGGCAAACCTCCATCGTCTCGCCCACGCCATCCACCGCATCGTCCACTCCCAACCTCCCGACCGTCAATCTATCAACCAGACTCTATACACACCACTCTGTCAGCGTCCTATTGGCATCAGTATCGAGACCAAAGCCGAAGGGTGCAACGAAGCAGGACGCGTCCAGCTCGCCGTATGGACAGCCGCCTGGCACGAACGTATGCGCGACCTTATGATTCGCGCTGGAACCTGGTCCCCTTCTACCACCAGACTGATTACCCTCCCACTACTGCTCATGGTTGGCCACACCTGCGTGGTCTCGTTTGCTTGCGATCGTGGCGAGTATTTGGAAATTATAGGAGAGATGACCCTGGGCGAGACGGCAAGTTTAAAAGGGCTATATACCCTGGTAGCGGCGCTACGAGAGCTCGCAGGATGGGTACAGGGACAGTTTGCCGAGTGGTTGGTGGCGGTGCTGGAATTGAAGGAGGAGTGTTCTCAGTCGTGACAGTTGAGCCACAATTTCATGTCATATCTATCCTAAATGGAAACTTGGTTGCCAGCCAAGAACTAGGCCCCGCTGCAAAACACTGAAATTACGGCTACCTATGTCTGGACATTGCACGTGGGCAGACGCAAAACATGAAACTCGTCAAGTGGAGTTCAGAATCCTGTGCAAAAACTTGATGCAACAATCTTGGATGCTCTGGTCACATGTTTGAAATACATATCCCCTACCTGTCCTTGTTGGGCGTTCAGCTTGAGGAGACGGGCACGCCCAGCTTGGAGTTTCAAGTTTTCAGAACTTTGTCTAGTGCAAAGTTTGGCAAACAATAGGGCACTGGGAGTGTAAATACATTGTACGGCCAACCGACAAACTAAGGTAGACATTCTAACAAAGCAAACTGGGGGAACTGACGCTCAACCGACTAAAAGTAACTTGGGAGTTTTAAATACACAGGGGCTTTTTTTCGGATGAAATTGACCTGGGTTCCCCGTGGGTCGGTAGAGCACACAGTAGTGTGATACACTGTAAAGGTTAATGGCAATATCTACCAGCCGAAGCGGCTTGAGAACATGAACCCTACATACCAGAAGTGAGCTGCATTTGGGTAATAACCTGGCCTGATACCAAGGTTGAACGTGTCCGTGTACCGAGGTAGGCAACTCGACTGGACACGGTTGAAGCTGAGTTCACAACAACTAGCAATTTCTAGGGACATGATGTGACCTCACCTCAAAGGATTCACCGTGTAAATCCCACTTGGATGCCGGACAATGGTCTGGGCGTGGTGCTCAACATGCAAAATGGGCTGAAACTGCACTGGGTACAGCCAGCAGACGGAATATTCTACTTAGCCAAGACTCTCGGAACTTGAAACTCATTGACTGTACCTGCCTGACACGTAAGGAGTAACTGCTCCTAGGTAAGGTAGAGAGGTACTGCCCTAGTGCTGTATGGTGGTTAAAGGGTAGATGGGTGTTTTGGGCTCTGGCGATGACTTGACGGGTGAGAAATGAGCTATCTTGTGCATAGAGTAGAAGTTGTCAAACAACAGGGATGGAGATGACCAAATTGTATCTGTTCTTGGACATAAATGACGAATAAACTGATAATCTGATTTGCACTCTCCAAATTACACTGCATTCATTGCATCCAGTTCCGGGACTTCTGGGGATTTCCAGTGAGATGGCGAGTATTCTCGAGCACGCCCTTTGGTCCGGGTTTGGGAATATGCAGCCTAGGGACCTAGAGACAAGTGCTTACTATATCTTTTCCGTCTGTCTCTCCGTCACCTTCATGTTCTCTGTCTGTGTGTTTCATATGATCTGTCTGTTTGTCTGATATGTCTGCCTGTCTCCACGTCTGTCTCTGTCTCTGTCTTTCATCTTTTCTCTGTCCACTCCTTCCCTGTTTGTCTTTGTCTTGGGCTGGCGTACCCGAAGTGCATGTTTTGGATTGGTGTATTTCTTGGTCAGCCTTGGGCATGTCCTGAGGTTCACCACTTTGAATAAAAAGAATCGATAAGATAAAGCCCGTTCCTGTTCCCCCTTGATTTATTGCCAAATTCTTTCTCAAACATTCACACTTTCACGCATCACACAGTCGCAAAAAATTCAAAGCCGCACCTTTTTCGTACAAAAACATGGCAGAGCGCGTCCATCGCGGCCAGCGTGCCGCCCAAATGAAGAAATTCCTCTCCTCTCTTGACCCCAAAAAGATAGAGATGTATACTGATTATTTATTTCCGCTGCTCCCATTGAAGAGAAAAGCCGGTCCCGAAGCAAAGGCTTCTCCTCCCAAGGCAAAGGCGGCTACCAAGACAAAAGCCGGTTCAACTTCGACTTCAGTGCAACATCCACCTCAACCCCCGTTGACACCAAAGGAAAGGGCAAAGACTAACAGAAGGTGCAGGTACAAGCGCGGGCGCTCCCAACCCGTAACCTTAATATCAAAGCATCGGGTGGAAAGCCCGTACAATCCAGCAAGACATCTACATCTACGAAAAGGGAGAGTCGGACATCCCAAAGGTAACAAAATACGTAAAGAGTTTACGGATTCATGGGAAAGGAAAATAAAGGCAGACGGCTTGTCAATGTGTAAAGTCCCTCTTGGGCCGATTATACAGAGTTTGCACAGAGTGATAAAGAGTACAGTGATAGTGGGGGTATTGATGGGGAGTATAGGGGCGGGGAGTCCAGGGATACGGATGGGGAGAGTGGTGATGGAGAGCGCAGAACTGGACAGTCCAGTAATAGAGAGAGCAGTGGTGGGGAGTCCACCGGTGGAGAAAAGAGCAATGGAGAATACTACTAGCCTAGGCAAGTTAAACCACTGGGGTTAAGTAGTTAACGAGGGGATGGATTTGGTAGAGTTGCTAAATGACTCCCCTAGCGACTGGAGTTACCATGGGGCGCGTGCATATATGATGGCTATGACTGGAAATCTTTCTTTTACTGATTGCTTTAGTTTTGCGGGATGTTAGTAGGTATGTAAAGATACAGCTTTCCGGAACAGCGTGCGCCCGGTTATAGAATTAATTTTTGTTGCGTGATATAGATTGCGTCACGTAGATGGGATGCTCCAGAAAAGGCAGTCGAGATTGTGCTGGCTCGGCCAGAGTGAATGCGACATGTCCTCCTTTTTTTTTCTTTTTTTTCGTCCCATCACTTATTCCCTTGCCAATCTAGTGAATATTCCTTGCGCACCTTTCCAAGTGAATTCACCGCCCCTCTCCACTCCCATCCTCTGCGGTCTCGCAAATAAATTTTCTTTCTCGCAAACTCTTGCCTTCAATCAATTTTCCACTGATCACCACCAATCGCTTTCGCAAGCACCGCAAATCACTCGCCTCCTGGGAAATGTATTGCCCTCGACAACTTTCTCTCCCCTCATCATAACCAGCAATTTCAATCATGAACATCATCGCCGGCACCGATAGCGATGGCTTTCTCGCGCGTCGTGGGGCGCCGCTGCGCCCTCCCCTGCCGTCGCTGTCCTTTGACAATCACCTTATCCTCCACGCCGTCAATCCCGCCATGGAACTCGACGCGCGCCTCATGGCCATCATTGACGAGGGCAAGGGCCTGCCCTGCGACGATAGGCTTGAGTCTGAACTCCTTGCGGTGGTAGATCAGGTTAAGCCCAACGTTTGGACAGTTCTTTCGTTCTACCGCAAGGGCTATGTCAGCGACGGAGCCGAGGTTTCGGAACTTACCGTGGCGCTGGTGGTTCGTCCGGATTCCCTCACCAGGGGCCAGGCGGTGCAGGTTGTGGAAAACATGGCGGCGGTTTTGTTTGGGTATGTACTTTTTTCCCTAGAACCCATGAACCCATTATGTCTGGTGCACCTAGGGCAAGTTGAGACTGAGGACTGGGATTGGTCGCTAACAGTTATCGACATGTAAATAATAGATACGATGAACGCTTCAACGACCTTGCCATTGAGATTACCCAGGGCTTTGCCCAGCCTGCTATCTACGAAGCCCCCAGGCCTACGGGTGCAGCGGACCAGACTCAGTCGACTGATTGAACCGAATAACACTTACACGAACGCCACATGCGGGCAGCCAGACAACCCGACATGTGTGTCAACGGGAGGAGGATAGTTGACAGAGATGGGCATCTCGGCTTTCATTCTAGACTGGAAGCACAGAGAGAGGACGGCGTTCGCTGTTAAGTTGCATTTGCTGTCATGGCATGACACTGACGAAAGCGCAAACACTGGCACCAAACATGGCATAACATAGCTCGGCTTCGCTTGAACAAATTGCTATACCTTGTTTATAGAATACTTCTTATGTGGTATGTGTTTGCAACTGGGTGGTAAAATCTTGAAATCTTAGTCCGCACATATCAAGAGCTTCTCTGCCGCGACCATCCCAATCTCTGCAGCGACCACCCCCCCCTACATTAAACCCACCGCTGACAGTGCCGGACACCTGCGCATACCATACGCTGTTTTTTGGCTGTAAAATCATGAAATTTCAATGACGCGCCGTCTATACCAGCGAATCCATCAATAAATAGAGTTTGCACCATAATGCAAAATACCTATACGGCCGCTGCCCGGCCGATAAGGCGCAAAATGGTCAGATTTGTAATATTGTTGCAGATTTTACATTTGTTACCAGAGGCGCCCTTACCACTACGACTTGCAGCGCCGTAAGGAGAGGAATAGAGGTACCGCGCGCCCCCGAATGTCATCGTTTTCCTATACTAATTTGCTGCAGTAATAATATCTTTAGAAGACGCGCGAGGGATAGCCCTTAGATTGAGCCCAATTGAGTAGTTTACAATAGATCGCCTGTTTTTTCGCCTTGTAATTGCTGCGATGGCGATACATATGTGCGTATGGCAGGTAGGCATCGCGTTTGCAAATTTGAAACCCGCGTTTCCTAGCGGTTGCATCGGGTACGGGCTGTTTTGTATGGGAAATACAGTAATTTCAATACAGCTGGCAGGATGGGTTTTTGTGGGTTTTATGTAGGGGGGGTGGTCGCTGCAGAGATTGGGGTGGTCGCGGCAGAGAAGCTCCATATCAATGCATGTGCATAGATGACTAGAGCTGATGATCTGACCTCTATTCCACCTTTGTCTGTCTCGTGTCTTGGATGAGAGGAGTCGATGAGGATAGAGATAATTAGTTCTTCATGTCCAGATGCTGTCCCGCTCACATTGAATGTACCGACTGGGCCGGTAAACAACAGTCGTTAAAGTTCTTCCACTCCACTTCAGTATTGCAAAAACGTACGGCAATATTCTCAAGTCCAACCAGCACACTCCAACCCCGACCAGCTCTAGGTTATAGACAAACTTTGCTGCCTACTGCTTCTTCTTGGGAGCATTCGTCTCAATCCCCTGGTACTCTGTGGACCCATCTAACTTGGCCCACGGCGCAAAGACATTCTTGCTCTTATCCAACGTCCCCTTGAGCGCGGGGAAATGTCTGACCAGCACATCCTTCATGGTCGTATGCTGCACCCACCGGAACCCTTCTTTAGTATAAGTCTCTTCGTCCCACCTTCCCGCAATAAACCGATCACTTTTGAGTCTGCGCGACGCCATGACCACAAATATGCGAAAGGCCGTCTCGCTGAAGCCAAACCCGGGAATAAGAGGTTCGCTGTGCGAGCCAACCAGTGCGTCGACGAGCTCAATGTCGTTGTTGTAAACCTCTTGAAGCTCGGCGGCAAGCGCGGCGTTGCCACCTGTGAGCTCGAGAAAGGTGGTGGGCACAGACATGCGCAGCATGCGCCGGAAGGCGCAGTAGCGCGGCACGCCGCGCTCGCGGTCCCGGAGGATGTCGATGGTGCCGAGGTCGCGGCGGAGGTTATCACCGGGGATGGTGAGGTCACGCAGGAAGGAGGGGTAATTGTGGTTAGTAATAGCGCCGGGGAAGTTTATCCCGAAAGAATAAAAGGTATCGGCGAAGCTGAGGTCGCCCTCTTTGAAAGGGGTGCGGGAGGCGCCGAAAGTCGTCGAGACAACGGGCGTGGTGAGTTTGTGCTGGCCTGAGTCGGCGTCGAAGAAGGCGACCGTGTCTAACGCCCCCAAGTCAGCATGAAAAAAAGTACCTTGGGTGGAGATGAGAAATAGGGGCGGTTAGGGTTATTCATACCGGGAATGAGAGGGTGCATCCTATAAACAGAAACAAACTCCTCCGTCATGGAATATGGGATGCCGTCCTGGTTCGTGCCAGAGCCAGGGATACCCGAGATGACCTCGCTCGTCTTGGAGATACGGCCGACCATCTTGGTGAGAGTCTCACCGGCCAGACCCCACCAGTTCGCCTTCATGCCGATCTCCAGGGCTGGGTGCGCGAGGATGGCCGGAGTCCACTCGACCGTGTGGATCTTGGCCATCAGGGCGCAGTTGACCAGCCGGGCTGTGTCGAAGATTTTGTCCCTGATTGACGGCCGTCAGCTGGAGGTTCAATGTTGTGAGCAGGAAGGAACAGAAAATCATACCCCGTCCACGTCGGATACGCCTTCTTGAGCGTGTCACAAATTGCATTGTGCTCCAGGGCAAAGAGCGTGTGCAAGAGCTCGAGACCAATCCACCAGTTGTTACTGAAGCCGGTACGCGGCGTGCCGTCCAGTTCTCGAGGCAAGAAATCCTCCTTGCCATATTTGATCAGCTCGAGCTTTCCATCTGGGAGCTTCGCCCGCAGCGCGCTGGTGATTTCCTCGCTGGACCCATAAATCTGCGAGCCGTCCCACCAGGCCGTGTTCATGTTCCTGTAGCCCGGACATGTCTCGTCCGACTTGTCCAGAGGAGCATCTGGCTGGGTTCTGGGGACTGTCATGACGGCCTGGCCATCCCATGTTTCACCTTCTGGCAGCGTAATGTTTATCGTCTCTTTGCTCTGCCCACCCATGTCAGTAAACGCTGGGTGTAGGCCAGGGATTACCTTACTAGCTCGTGGTTGAACCAGTCGTGCGTCTGGAACTGGATCCACGCCGCAGCGAGCAGATTCAACGTCGTGGCGGGGATGAAGCCATCGGGCTCCTTGCGCGCCATCAAGCGCTCGCTGACAATTCTCGGATTGGGCGTCATGAGCAGCTCGTCCGTCGGACGCTGGCAGTGCTTCCTGGGGAAATTCCGCCCAAAGCGCATGCCCACGCAGCCCATACGCGGCATCTCGAGAGAATTGAACTTGCCATCCGAGTGGCGGGCATCTCTGAATCGCTCGTCTGGCAGGGGCTCAGTTTCCTGTGTCCCCTGGACCGGTGCCGCGCTGGGATAGCCATCATGGAGATTGAGGCCGCGCAGCTCGACGCGCAGGGCACTGAGGTTGAGGGCGCCGAGGATGCCTGGGAGCTTGTGCCACGGCAAGAATTTGTTGATCAAGTGGAATGTCCCGATCGACACTTTCTCCGTCAGCGAGGGTTCGAATAGCATCCGCTGGTCGTCCATGTTGTCTAGCCAGCTCGTCAACGAGCAGTCAATGAACTCAACCGAGATAGACACGAGTTTTCAGACGCTAGAGTCGCCGGCGCAGTTTAGACGGGGGGTGTTTACGGTAGGTAAAGTAAGATATTGGCGCGGCACACGCACAACGAGGGTCTGCGTAATAAAGCCAATCCGTTCGTCCTTTATTAATTTCCCCGACCTGTCCAGCTGCAATGCCTGCTCGTGGCTGGCTGAACATGCATCTTGGTGATATTCGGAGAAAGCCGATAGGGCGCCGGGCTGCCGTCAGCTTTTAGCGTCAGGGCCGACAGTAGTGCGGGACTTGACCAACAACTAAGGAACATGGACACATTTACAGCAGATATCGATACCATGAGAGAGGAATCTTCCCTGAAACCCCTCCTCGGTGTGAATTGGGTCCAATTTGAGTGGCTGCGGCAAATTGGGTCAAATGAATGCAATCATCGGCATCTCGAGCGCGCGACACGACGCAACGACGGATGTACCCACCTTAACTTGCAGAACTTGGGGGCTGAGCTGACGAAACAGCGTCCCGGCCATACACAGTCCAAGCACAAAATCAGCGCGCACACTGGGCGCCAGAGATAACCACGTGTCACGTCGTGTCACATCGCGCGGGCGGGGGGGCTTGCTGAGCTTCGCCCAGTCGGCGACAGTTGTACATAAGCAGGGACCTCCGGGGGGTTGGTAGCTCCCCGGGACATAATGATAGCATTTCTTCCCCCAGTATCTTACTCGTCTTCCAATTGCGGCTACAGCAAGCCGTCAAAATGTATTTTACCGTATCCAACGCCGTCAAGGGCATCTTCACTTTCGACACCAAAGAGCGAGAAGCCGAAAGAGCCAAGATCCGCGGCGAAGACCATTCCTACATCCGGCTGAACGTCGCCGATCGCGCACCGTGTCCCGGCCTGAACGCGCTGGCAAACCAGGGGTACCTGTGCGTTCACTGAACCTAGCCCCCCCCCCCGCTTGCTCAACTGACCGAAAACAGACCGCGAGATGGCAAAAACATCACCCTCCCCCGCCTCGAGGCAGCCCTCATGGTCGCCCTCCACATGAGCGGCACCGTCGCACACTCGCTCGCCAACACGCTCAAGCCCGTCGTGCGCAAGGATGGCACCTTTGATCTCGTCGACGCGCGCAAGCACAACGTCGTCGAGCACGATCGGTCTCTGACGCGTCTGGATTTTCGGCAAGGGGACAACTACTCACTGCAGCCTGCCAGTAAGCTCACCTCCTCTTGGTTGCTGAAAATAAAACTGACTGGAAAACAGTGCTCCAAGCCATGCTGGATGACGCCGAGGGCGGCCCCATCACTCTCAAGACCATGGCCAAGACGCACAACCGGCGGAAGAAGGAACATGAACAAAGCGGCGGGCAGCCGCTGGGTCTGCGGCTGTGGCTTGTCGATATGTTGATCACGGTCGGGTTCATCAATAGCGAGGCGACGGGACATCCGTCGCCCGAGAACGTGGCGCAGTTCTACAACGAGGAGCGGCTCCAGGACTATATTCTCCAAAATCCGACGCAGAGGACGCTGCGTGGGCTGGTGTCGAAGGCGGTGATTTTGTGGTGGCATTCGCTGTGGGTGTAGGATTTTAATCTGTCTGCCGCCGACTAGATGGGTAGTCGGTTTGTTACGTGACTCAGCTTGTCCAATTTGGATCAGGGAGCGAACCTAGAGGCGAGTGGTTGAATGCCTAATGTACGACGACGAGATTAAGGAGGTAGCTAGGTAGCCCTGGGAAGATAGCGTCAGTCCGGGGTTTTACCTTAGCGTGTGGTAGAGTAGAAATTGCTGCAAGACAGGGAAGAAGCTACGACAGTTCATTCAGTTGGGTCGAAACGTCTCTACGCCGGTCGTCCTGCTCATAGGGCTAGAGTTGAACCTCTGCCCAAATGGTTAACGGCAGGCTGCCTTGGGCTTGGGGCCATCTCCGACTCCCCGTTTAATCGTCTTGAAGTAAGTAGTTCAATCACTCGTCTCCTCGTTGCTGGTCATGAACATGCCAAGAGTGAGCAGGCAGGCTCTGGATTTCATCATTGACCATGTCTTCCTGCCTCCTCGGTTGACTCAGACCGACGGTACAAACGCACATCACATCGATACCACCATCCTGGTGTTCCGTCACTGTCTCACGCTTCATCTCTCTCTCGGCCGCCCCACATGTCTCGCTGCAAACGGTGCTGGCGATGCTCCGGAGATTCCGCAGCTTTTTGAGACATCTCCTGCCCGTGTCAGAAAGGGCCGGCTGTGCGAGATTCCCTCCAGTCTATCCGACGGCGGTAGGTGTCTTGTGCAAAAATAAACAAGGGGTCTCACACTCGATGACACTGTCCCCTAGATGTTGCCCTCCTTTACCCCAGAAGCCAGAACGCCGGCGTCTTCCACGAGCTCGCTTACAAGGTTTCCTCGATGGCGGGACCAAAGGTCAACAAAACTGGCATGGCGGGGTAAGAAGAGCAGTTAGTTATGCGACCGATATTATTGTTCGAGATGTTATATTGTAGCTTATGGAAAACAACAGTTAGTGTCACTTTTCGAGGCGTTAGTAGTTGTGTTAGTGGAAAGGCCACCTAGCAGTTTACAACTCGCGCCTTTGGTTGTGGTGGTTGTGGTGGATGTCGGGTGGCGATCCAGGGTCGTTGATACTTTACGATATCTTGGCATTTACTTAACTCAAGGGACCACGCTCGGTTGGAAGTGATGAACTATGGATTCCTCAGTAAAATTCATTCCGTTTTATACCTGTTTGTGCATATTGCCATGGAATCGTGTCATCAGCTCCCACGAAGTCGGGTGGCGGAGCTCCGGTGGGAGGCCGCCACTGCCGTGAGCGATAGGGGCAGGAACTGCATGTACAGTACCCGGTCACTGCTGCAGTGCCACATCCTGTCTGTGGAACCCGACGGGTGGCCTTGACAGCAAGAAACTTACCATGTTTGCTTTCGGCGCCGACCTGCACGAGGGAGCTCGTCATAAGAAAAGGCGGTCGAGAGGACAGACCACTTATGTTGTAGGTCTTGTGCAAGATCCAGTTTTCTAGCTGACAAGTGGCCCCAATTCCCCCAACGGGCCTATGCGGGACGCAGATTTGTGCGCGCAGTCTAGAAGATGTGAGCCACCACAAAATACCAACTTAATATTATCCAATCCGCCATTTACTCCTTGGCTTCCATTGCCAATGACTTCCTTTCCCCCGATAACCGTAAGCTTTATCTCTCACTCGGAGGAAGAATCTTGCTTCTTCATCTCCGTCATTTGACTGTTGACAGTATAGGTCACACCCTCTGTGGGGCGTTTTTCGTCGCCAAAGGCAATGCCGGGGTGAGAAATGTTAAGGCAGAAGACAGCAAGGACCATCATGCTAAGGTAGAAAAGAAGTTAGCAAAAAATAGTACCCAGCGAAGGTCGTAACCCAGAAGAAGAAAAAAAATAGTGGCATAATTGACAGCAGAAGGGAGGAATAGAACCTACGCTGCCTCAAGGACCATGAACAAAGGCTCGTTGCGGATTAGAGGCCCATCATAGCCGTCTCGCAGCTCGTCAACCCGATACAAGCAGCGCACAAGCACAAAAATGATGGAGAGGAATAGAAACCCGAGGAAGAGCTTGATCCTTGATTGCAGTGGGTTGGCAGCAGCAGACTTTTTCTTGTATCGCAGAACGTAGTCGGCAAAGAGGGCGACGAAAATGACGAGGGTGATGACCTGCAGGATGAGGCCAGCCATGGAGATTTGGACACCACTCTTCTTGCCTGTGCCGGCCTGTGTCGAGGACAAGGCGCCGCCAGCCGCCTGGAGCACCAGGGACACGATATCGCACGGGATAAAAATCCAGACAAAAAGTCGAGGAGCAAAGCGGGATACGGAGCGGTCGAGATGGTTTATGCTTGAGAATTTTTGTCCATCAGTTCTAAGCTCTGCGCATCGGAGGAAAACCTCGACTCACGTCCTCGACAGTAACACGTAAATCGCGGAGCAGTAGAATACCGGCGCGGTGGTAATGCAGACTGCGTCGGTAGGTGAGCAAGTCAACAGGGATTTATTTGCGGAGAGTAACCTTGTTAGAGTTTGTTCCCGAGACTTACCGATCTGGATAACGAAGGCATTAAAGGAGAAGGGATTCGAGTTCAACATGATCCGGCCAATGTATCCAATAATCTCATCCACACAACCGAGAATCATGCAAATCATAAAATCCCAGGACTTCCAACGCAAGCCTTGGATAATGTGTATGAGCATGGCCAGCGCGAATAGGCCAATGATGGTTCCATTTCCAGGAATGGATGGCCGGTACTGGAGAATGCTCGCTTCGACGGGGCAGAGCGCGAGCGTGCAGTTGGCATTCTTACCGAATGATATCAGTCCGTTAGGCAGCTTAGCCATGGCAAAACGAGCGGCGTATAGATGAACTAGAAGTAATATATCAACAATAATAGATAGAGAGAGAGAGTCTAGGAGACCACGATGGTGATTACTGATGGAAAACGGGTTGCGTGGCTACCCAAACGGCTTTATACACTCGGTCTAGCGGCCATATCGCCATCGACACGGGCAACAAGAGGGTTCTACCCTGGAGCCAGTGGCTTGGCTATTGCATCTACCAGAGCTGAAACCCAAATGACCGTCTTACGTTATGTCACTTTTCCATGCCACACACATCAACACGGAAATGGGGCATGGTACCACTCTGTAAATGTCACACCTTGATACCTGCGTGTTGATGAATCGTGTGCAGTGTCGTTCTGTCACAAACCCTTACCAAAAACGGGATGGCACGGATTATATAATGAAATTGGTAAGCGCAGCCCCCCTAAGTAACATGGGAGGGACGGGAGAGGCTCCTTTGGGCAGCGGTAGCGGCAAGCAAGGGGCTCCCCTGTCGCGGTAAGGAATATGACAAGTTCAGGCGGGTAACCACGTTACGTTCAAGCATGATAATCAGCAGGGGGTATGACGAGATAGCTTGATCCGAGTTTCCCAATCCAAACCTATCTTTCATCCAACCTGGCGCTCCCTAAAATAAACCCCGGTGGGTTGGTAAGGCTGAACCGTGAGACAAGCGGAATGCAGTAAACCCGCCGAGGATTTCATATTGCTGCATGTTGCAGAATTGCCCCCATGTGCACGAGAGTGTGATGGCCCTGATAGGAACATCCGGTGCCATGCATGCACGGGAAAGCGTTCGCAACCACGAAAATGAATGAGCAAGAAGAGGAGACAGAGTCTGTTTTGCAGGCCGGAGTCGATCTGGGCAGGAAGATGACCTCCACAACGAAATCCGGCAAAATGCCCCAGTGCAGTCCGGCACGTGGACAGGAAGGCAGGGTTGACGAATGCCTTGCAATCTTGGTGCCTGACTTAAGCGACTCAGTGGGGCATGATTAAGAATGGCATCCGGGACTTTGACTTCCCGGTTGTGTTGGATGGCTACAATTATCGTGGGCAGGGGAGTGGGTCCGGCTTGGGCCGGGATGAGTGCTAGACTCAATTTTCAGATTTCGGACCTGACCCAATGAGCACCTGCACGAGAACCTGCCCCTATTCATCATCGACGCTTGGGAAACCCTCACGCGGGCAATCTCGACCCCACCCCGTTCTGAACTCTTTCCTTGGCGCGGCCTCCCGGGCACCAGAGAAATGTCTCTGCAGGTTTCTACCCGCCACACAGCTTACACTGAGGACTTGTCAGATTCATTCACATCTCCATACTCAGGAGCAGGCTCCTCATCGGATGCATCCATAGGTACCCCCAGGGGTTCTTGGATTGGCTCCTCAAGAGAAGTCTCCTCCTTTGCTACTCGCTGTTTCTCTTTATCCTCTCGTTGTTTTTAGAGCGGCATTCGAGACACTTGCGGAATCCTTCTAAAAGCGAGGATTTCCCGCACTGCGTGCAGCGACCTTGGGATGTGAGATATTTCTTCTCGTCTGATTTCCACGGGCAGCTTTTTGCGCTTCTTGCCACCTTTTCCACCACTGCAATATCTTCTCTCGACAGACACTGCGATGCTTGCAATTCAGACAGAGACTTTTAGCCTTTAGCCGTTTTCGTTTTTTCCGTACCTTCAATCTTGCCTCTTCCCTGCGCTCTTCATCTCATTCTTCACAATGAAGAGTGTCAGGGAGACGGCCATCTGTCAAGCAGCGGATGCGCAGGAATCGTCGCTGGAACTTGGGTCAAATTTACTCGAGCAATATCAAAGAAAATCACATGGTGAAGGATATACAGAACGATCGAGCAATAAACGGTGCACGAAGGATTTATTCAAGCTTCGCAGAGCCAATTACCACTTCGGGGTCCTTTAAACATCTAGTTGCCTCCTCTATCCTTCCATCACCATGATGCTCCATCCATCTGGGCTCCCAAATAGCTAGTCTTTCCATGGTTTTCACTGGATTTACTAGTGATTATGTGTCTTGGGGTAAGTGATGTTCGATACTTGACTGAAAAATACGTTGGAATATCTCACTTGGTGTATATTTTGTCAAAATTCCCGCCCTCCGCCATCCAAGTTAATAGATTAGATTGTAGGTTGAAGCAACATCTTTGTGCACAGTGCTTTACGCATATTCAGGTTCAAATCAGTCTCTAAATCTCAATGTCTCAAAGCAGCTAGCTACTTCTAGCTTCTAATTCTGTATTGCGGTTAAAGTGCTCAATTCGGGTCCTCAACCTCAACCTGCTCTCCGCTTCCGTAATATTCAAACCCTATCTACGGATGTCCATTTCAAAAGTTTTGATTAGGCGCTAAAAACGCCACCCCCTTTATTTACAAATCAGTGGCCACCTCCTTCTTCCGACCCTCTTTATATTCATTTCCTCCCTCCAACTGAATAATTTGCTCGATATGCCAAGGAATCCTTTTAATTCAGGCTTAGATTTATTTTTGTTTTAATTCTTTCCAATAACGTTTCTATACTCTAATAGCTTCTTAACAGCTTTTTGGGGCCCTTTTTTTCGTAGTGTATCTTTTCATCTATAGCCAACAGGGCTTGATTGGATTAGGATCAGGTGAGTTACCTGGCTAAAGAAGTCGTTTGACTTCGTGAAGATTATATATCCGATTTTAGATATGATAAGTATGTGCTAGAGCTTTGTTTTCTTGGATTATTGTACTAGGCCGCCCCTTTTTATACTCTTTTGCAAAAGGAAAGTGTCACGGCACCAAAGGACGCAATGCGTAAACACCACAAAAAGTGGAACGTTGTGCAGTCAGGGCACTGCACCGTAGTCCTTCTACATCTAGCTGCGTAACCACAGGTAGGCAGCATCATGGTACCGTGACATACTTTATATAAACGCTTTATTTTTCGTCCTTTAAATATAATAACTACGACGATAAAGAAGAATAATGGTAGTTTTATTTGATTAAATAATATGTTTCCAATCTTTAAGTACCTAATTTTAATGGGCTAAATATTATTGTAAACAGTCTTCTTTATTTTCTTCGTTAACCCATCACTGCACCATCGGGCAAAATCGCCAGCGCCGTTCACAAAAACCCTTATGTTATTTGCATCGCGTTGGATTTGATCACTACGCGTCAACTTGACGTTGCGTTGACTTGAAGCGCGTTGACGAGGTTGGACTGATGGTGCGTGGGAGGCGTTGAGTTAACGTTGAGGGTTGGGTTGGTGACAAGGGGCGGCCAAAAGTTAATTAACTGTCAAGGGTAACACCTGGTCCGAGCTCCTTGCGCTCTGTGTTCCTCAGAGCTTGTCCACCAAAACCACACCTGCCAGTTTCCATCGCTGACAACCATGATTCCCCTGGCAAAAAAACAAGAGAACCAAAGAAACAACCCTCACCACAGATGCATCACACCTATTGCACCGATGTATTCTGATGAAAGGGCTATCATCCAATTTGCATCGATGAGGTAATCACATAGATGACCTTAGATCTGGTATGTGACCAGTTCGTGCGGCACTCCGCGCATCCAAACAAATGGCGCGAATTTTCCAGCCCAGTCAAGTCGCGATGACATTGGCATGTAGCCTACATCGCAACGGATTGCACTACAGCGCAATGTAACATACAACGAATAAACCTAAAAATAAAAATCGCTCGAAAGATCTGGACCTCAGCACGCATGCACTTTTGACAAACACACGTGAGCAACCAAGGTGTATTTGTTGAGGCCGTTGGATTTGACATCGCATGAAAATGGACCCAGTGTGGTCGGTGAATGTGTGCGTCGTTAGAGGGGGTGAAATGGGGAACGGGAGTGTGTTGGGGATGG
>Ga0247760_1002116_pt1 | contig 16024 bp, 15 predicted proteins | sample UWRJL171409R4_FD_179936 | JGI IMG/M metagenome (GOLD analysis project Ga0247760, IMG submission 179936) | Plant litter microbial communities from Arlington Agricultural Research Station in Wisconsin, United States - UWRJ-L171-409R-4 | ecosystem: Environmental > Terrestrial > Plant litter >... | reverse complement strand
AAATAATTTTTTTTTCTCCCCCTTGAGGAATGTCGAGGTGGTGGGTGAAAGGAGAGCGAAGGCTGACTCTGGTAATAGGCTGCACAGATGATTATTGATGAATGGTCGAGAGCTTGAACAATGGGAGATGACGTCTAACTCGAGGCTGAAGGGGGGAATATATATAATGGGAGAGAGATGAGGGCTCAGGATATTAGGAAATCATACATGACACTGAGTTACTAAGGGGGTTTTTTTTTTCTTGTTCTAGTAGTTTGTAGTGATCATAAGTGGTCGTGGTACACAAATTGGAGTTTTGAAACAAATCCATCTCTAAAATGATCCCCTTTTGATCACTAGGCAACCTAAAACCTCGTCATCTGTCACTAGGGGTGTTTTCACCATGTACTTATTGTCCAAACCCAACCCGCTCATACATTTCCCCAATCTGGAATCGTCGATGAGAACTGGGTCGCTGGCAGACTTTGAACATCCAAGGATTGATAGATACAAGAATCCTCCTGATTTGCCGGCTCACTTTGCAAAGAAGGCAGCAAGCTATTGGCAATTGGGTGGATTCATGGATGGTGGGAAGAAGGAAGAAGGTGCAAGGTCGCCAATTTACTACTGTAAATGCAGGGTGGCGCGCAAGGGCCATCTGCATGCTGGCCCCTTCCCAACCATGCCTATCTAATCTATCTAGCCTATCACGTGACCCACGCATAATTAAGATTAGAATTTAATAATTCCTATGGCTTACACTTTACTTAGTTATTAAATTAACGGAGTCATTTTAAGTGTATATATTTAAAGTTATATTATATTGCTGTATTAAATATAATATAACATTTATATGATTTGTAATCTAATAATAATAGATTCTTTGCTTATAAAAAATTAAATTTCTTTTTCATTCGATTTACAATCCTTTGTTTAATAATACTTTAACCGAAATAGTTATTATAAATAGTAAATTTTTTTTATTCTTTTTTCTCCTTTCTTTTATATCAAGCTTGTTCTTTTAGTACGGGGTCTTAGTTATTAAAATAGTGATAATAATCTCCACATTAGCCTATTTAAGGCATTAACCTTACTAAACAAGGGCTAAACAGGACCTTAGTATACTCCAAACCAACTATATACCCTGTATTTTCAATTTAGTATATTATAAAACTATTGCTCGTACATTGTAGCCAGCTATACAGTTGTGTAGCTCTCGCCGAGACAAATAACAATAATAATTACATGATTTTTAATATACGGTTTAAGGTAGTTTTGATTTAAGTTTAAAAATTAACTTAAAATAACTCCCTATTTTTAAGTAGGCCCTTTTTATTGTATGGACGGAAAATCAATTTGAGTCAAACTGATTTGAGTATACTGGGTAGAGCTACTACTAATGGTTTTGGGCCGTGTGAGCATTGTCTGTAACCCTCGCTCGCACTAAGTTTGACACTTTCTTTTCGCCGCAGCCTTGGTACATGTCGGCGTCTTCCTTGCGCCGGTAGACAGATCGGTCCTGGGTTTCTCCGACGGGAGATAATCTCTTTAGATCCATATACTTTCTGTGGCTTTACCCGATATTTCATCTCCCATTGAATCCTATTCCCGTTTTCGGATGCTGACCAGTGTTCTGTGTCTTCCCCGCTCATGGTGTTGAGAATAATCTTCCCCCGCCCTAACAGCGTGGCGGAATGTAACCCTACCAAGGCATGATGGCCGGGCTCATAACAACCGGAAAAAGTCGCGTAACCGGGTGCTGGCCCTCTGCAGGAACCGGCGACAGAAAGGGTTGGTAAGCCATTAATCGGAAATTCGAGGTCATGTCATGCTGACCGGGTTACGGGTCTTGTATATATGGACGAATCTATGTACCTAAGAATCATACCGACAGGACGGAACTCCAGGGCCATCCCAAACCAAAGACAGCTTGGGGGTGCGCGACTAGCAAATGCCTTTCGGAGTTGGGGACACGTCCGAAGAAGTGACGACATCGGTGTAAGTAACGGTGTATATATAGTACAGTCAGTCTGCCGTCAACATTTTTCAGGATAGGTACCTTCGATATCCAAATCTACCATCTCTCCCACACAATCACCTGATATCAACATATTCACCCTCAAAATGAAAGCCTCCTCCATCTTCCTGGGTCTACTTGGATTGGCTCTCGAAGCCGCCGCCATCACCTGCACGCCAAACACGCCGCCGTGCAGCCAACTCTGCAGCCCCACGGATTATCTCTGCTGTGGAGCCTCCTACGTAAGCGAGCACTGTCCCTGCAAATGAGAGCAACTAGACGCGATGTCTGGTGGTTCTTCGGAGTTTAAGCGTGTTGCTAACATCATGGGGTACGATGGTAGTGCAAGACAGCCGCGGGGCAAACTTGGTACGGAACGTGTGTGTGTAGCTGCCGCCCATGCTAGCCACCCATCAGACTAAGGTAGAAACGGAGAATTGAGCTTTTGATACTTGTTTCTAAATTGCGGAATCGGTAGACATGTTGGCCTCGGTGCCCCTTTGGCCAGGAGCAATCCATCGTGATGTTGTCTTTGCCCTTCCATTTTGCCTGTAATGGATGTCAAGGTTCCAATGGAGACCAACTGGGTTGCTTAGCGTGCTTCAATGCGCATCAAACCTCAAGGCGTACCATGCCCTTATGCCCACAAGTCCGTAATGTATGTTCCCACCATCACCCCTAGACTCCACGTCGTCAGGTAGGGACCCTAACCCTACTCTCTTTCGAATTTTCACTTCGCGCTGCGATTGCCCTACACGCACACCACCTTCTCCTCCTACAACTCACGACTTCTTGTTCTGACCAATCAGAAGCCGCGGGCAGTAGGCTCTTAACACCTTTCTACACAACGAAAAACTTTAACCCCCCTCTTCTCTACCGCGCGCCGACCTGGTGGTTTCGGCAACCTACCTTACTTACTCCCCTCTCTTCCTGCTAAACGACGGTCCTTACCGACTGCCTCCACGCCCACCATAGCTCCCGCTACGTAATAAACTCTACAGGAAACCCCTCCCTTGGCCCAGTAGTAACCCGAACCCGGTCCAATCTACGCCTTTACCGATACCCTCCTAATTAAGATAAAGAAAAATAAATAAATTATAGGGGAGGTTATTTTAGCCCTCTTCCTCTACCTCAACTCGGCCCTTTTATAATTTAAACGAGGCCGAAAGAAGCACTAGGCCCTCCGCTTTAATTAAGAAATCCTTATCACTATCAAAAAAGCAATCAACCCCCGGAAATAATACTAAACTCCCCCCCTACTACAGGAAACGTACCAAACCCCGAGTAGGTTGGGCGTTAGGAAACCAACCCAAGCCGCTACCGCTATTACGTCCCCGAGCCCAAAGCCGTTACTAACGCCCTTTTCGCTGCCCCCTACTTATACCAACGTAATTAGGTCCAGCTGGAACCAGCTCTCCAAGCCAGTTCCAACCTTATTAAAAGGATAGTTCCAATGTAACCCGTTATACCAGCGGAACCAACCCGTAAGCGCTAAATCCCCAACCCCCCTACCCGCTAAAACCAATAGCCTACTAATCAAAACCGCCGCCCCCCTACCCAACCGCCGGCTCTTCCTAAAACTAAACCAAAATAACTAAATTCGCAACTTCTAAGCTTCCAAGGTTAAACTCCTCCTATACAACAAGGCCAAGGTCAATAACGTTAACTTTACCTTTATTTTCAAAATAGTAAGTAGGTAGGAAATAATTATATTAGATAAAATACAACCTACCCTCCTAAACGTAACCAAACTTACTATCGTACCAAGTACGGTATAATATACCTACGTAATACCAACGGTCCCCAACAAACTCTGGATTATAAACGGTATTTACCCGATAAAAGATTTATTAGTAGATAAAGTATTAGTAGTAACGAAATAAAAAGCGCTTTAACTAATACCCTCTAAATATATAGGAACAAACCCGTACTACTCGATATAATTAGTCTCCCTAGGAGAGAAAATCCAACCCGGCTTTAAACTATTTAACTCCAAACCAACGAGACTTATAGAATAAAAAACCGTAATCCAATAGTACCCTAATTATTAAAAGTACTATAGCCCGAAACCTTACGAAAAACCTACTAAATATAAAAATTGCAGCTTACTAGCGTTAAATTGCAAATACGCCAAAAACCCCTTCCCCACTTACGCTAACTACTAAAGACCACACTAAGCCGATCACGCCGCGTACGCGGCCCGCCTAGCAACTACAAATAACCAGGTCGTTAGGCCTAGTAAGGAATAATTAAAAGCAATCCGCACCCTCGGCACCCGGGCTACAGCAGCGGCCAGAGCAATAACAAGCCCGACCCCTAACCCGGAAACCAGCCCAACCCCCCCCTCCCCTATAATAAGCGCGATACGGGGCAGGATCCCAGTCCGTGTAACAAACCGCCCAGACCTGGAGATAACGGGAGCTCTCCTAGTATTGGAAAAACAGCCCCCAACCCAGGAAAAAGCACTTTACGACACCTACACAAACAAGGGGTTCGCCTACTACCAGTACCTCCTTATCGACGTAAAGGATAGCGAAAAGCAACCTACGCTAATAATTAATAAGCTACCAAGCGAAGTGGAAAAAAGGGAAAACGCCAAGACCTGGTAAAGGCTCGCCTCGACCCTACCCAACTTTACCCCAACTACCCTATTAACCCTCAGAGCAGCTACTTAAGTGACTCAAAAGCGTAGCTCCTCCGCCCCAGCGCCCGGCCCCGCCCCGGTACCCAGTACGCAGGACTTATACCCCCTAATAACCGGAAAACTTGCCGCTTTACTAACCCTAACTAGGCGCAACTTCCTTAGCCCAGGCCCGGCCGTCCTACTTTACCGTACTAGGAATAAAAGCGTCCGAAAACCCCAAGGGGGTCAGCTCTAATATAACGGAAACGCTTATAATATTACAGCTTAATTACCAAAACTCAGGCCTAGTTATAAATAAAGCCCTATAGACCGCTTTTAAGTAAAGTGCATAAGTAGTAACGTTATAAGAACCGTAAACCTATGTAAAAAACAGCCGCTAGCTACTCAAATCATACCCGTCGTATAAACTATATACGATAACCGATACTAAACCATAATACGCTACCTATATTAACTGGGCGCTTACCAATACGTACGTTTCCCCCCCAAGGCCTTACTAAACGGATATCAAAATCCGCTCAAAGGTCGTTACAAACGTATACCTCCCCCCCGCGGAGAGAAGTATCGCTAAAAAGTTCCTAACCAAACCGTTACGCCCCAGGTAGCTAATGGTAGGAGACTTTAACACCAAGTACCCCAACTAGGGTATAAACGCGTACGCAGACCCCAAGGGCCACAAAGTAACGGAGTAAACAGCGGAACAAAACCTACAGCCAGCCCTACAAAACAAAGCTACGTATAATTAAAAAGGGATATTTAACCTTATCTTCCAAAGGTAATAAGCTACTACGGTAAAGGTAACTAGCGAATTCGAGTATAGTTTAAATTATAGGGTAATTTAAACCAAAACGGCAATTAGCAGGAACATCTTACCGGTTAGGTAAGTAGTACCGAAGCGCTACTACGAGGACTTCGCGTAAGTAATACGTACCCTAAGCTCGGATAGCCCCCCCCCGCGTACTATAGTAAAGCTTAACAAAGCGGTTAAAAGCCTATAAAAAGACTTAGTACTAGCCGCTAAAGCCGTAAGCGTTAAGGTAAAAGGTAGGCGGCTGTTTAGATAATATACCCCGAACTGTACAAAGGCAAAAGCTACGTTTAGGAACGGTACCGTATCCTAATAACGGTACCATATAGTTTTACGGAAAGCCAAAAGAAAATACTAGGCCTCCCTAATCAACGGGGCGGCTAGTAATCAGGAAGCCTTTCAACTAGCGGTGTAAAAATTAGTAAAGCTGTAAACCGAAACCCCCCCAGTAACTGTTAAGGAAGTAACGTTAATTAGAAAAAAGTCAAAGGCCTACCTATTACGGCACCATTTAAAAAAACGAGCAGAGGAGCTACGTCTAAAGGCCCCGCCAGTAAAACCCGCGGGGTATATACCAGTTTCATACAAAGTTACTAAACGAAAAACGAACCACTACACGTTATAGGTACTAAATAAAACTCCGGAAAAAAACAACGTTACAAGTAGGATACTAGCTACGGCGTAGGACTCCGTAAACCCAAAAGTCCACCAAGTATACGAAAGCTCCCTCAAGCTTAGGTATTACCCGGAAAAGCTATAGGTAACCAAGGTAATATTTATCCTAAAGCCCAGACGCAGGAACCTAATAAACCCAACCAGCCGCTAGCCCATCTCCCTACTATTAGTAATTAGCAAAGAATTAAAACAGCTAATAGCCAAAAAACTAACGTACGCTATAACTAACCAAAAGCTTCTTTCGCCCCAATACGTAAAAGCGACCCTAGCAGTTAAAGTCCCAAACCTAGCTTACGCGCTAATATATAACCTAAAGAAGTCCCGCGCCAAGGGGCTCTACACGGGCGCTTACCTCCTAAACGTAAAGGGCGGCTTTAATAACGTATAATATTACCTACTTATTAGGCAACTGGAAAACCTAGAATTCGCAACAAGTGTAACCCGCTAGGTCCAATCCTTCCTAAATCAGCAACTATAAAGCAAAAGGCTCCTTTAGGGCTCACCCCTCTCCCTAATCCTCTTTATACTCTACCTCGTAGGCGCGGTATACGGGCGGGACTCCCTTAGGTACGTAAATAACGTACTTATTAAACACAGCGCAAGGATACTAGCGGCGATAAGGGCAAGCCTAACCGCCAAAATCTCCAGGGTGCTGGAAGCGCTAACGTCGCTATACTACCCAGTAGCTCCAGCCAAAACAAAGTACCTAATAGTAACCCCGGGCGCGATAACTTCCTCGGAGCTACTACTAGTAACAGGCCTACCAATACTACGCCCGAAGACCAAAGTACGGTAGCTAAGCCTCTAGCTCGACAGCAGGTTAAAATTCGACGCGTACGTCAAATACTAGGCCGGTAAGGTAGGAGCTATAGCAACGTACCTATACGGACTTAGCAAAATTATAAGGGGGGTTCCCCTAACGTAAGCAGTAATAGTCGCGAGAGCTTACGTAAGCGAAGTAGCCCTATACGGAATAAAAGTTTGGAGGAAATTGCGTAAGCCCCAAACTCAGTACCTAACTACAGTAAACAAGTTACTAAAGCTAGCAGCCAAAGCGGTGGTACCAGCGTACCGTATTACGTAAGTAGCGGCCCTATACCGGGAAAGCGGCGTATTCCCGGCGGTACTAAAAGTAGCCAGAAGGCAGAAACGGTGGCAGTTCCGGCTCGCAGCCGCCCCCGTACACTCGCCGTACCACGCCTTTAAACAGCTACAATAACCAGCCAAGGTTAGGAAAAACGCCGCCCTAAAAGGGACGAATCTTTAGGAGCTGTAGAAAAACGCACTTAAAACTCAACAACAAAACCTTCCCGCCCCAAACCAACTACTACCGGCCAGGCTCTTATAGCTAGGTAAAAAGAAATAACTCCAGGTAATTAGGGAACTAGAGGCTGAAGCCCCGCTAGGGTTAACGCTTTTATATACAAACGGGTCTAAAGTTAAGGGATACGGGGAGGCCGGCTAGGCAGTATCCGTATAAAAAAACGGTAGAGAAGTAAAGGCTCTTAGCGGGAAACTAGGCCACGCTAAGGTATTTAACGCGGAAGTAATCGCTTTAACCGTCGAACTAAACGTAGCAGCTACTAAAAAGCGAACTCTAATCTTCTCCGACTCGCAAGCAGTAGTAAACGCCGTATACAAAGGGTTCTCCCCCTCCAACCAACCCGTAGTAAAAAGAGCCTTCAACAACCTACGCCACCCCGGTACCAACCTATACTAATACCCGGCCTACGCCGGTGTTAAAGGCAACGAAAAAGCGGACCAGCTAGCCAAACTCGCTACAGCCCCGGAAGTAAAGCCCAGAGGGCTCCCTACCTATACGTACACTAAGGCTGAAGCAAAGAAACGGTACAAGCAAAGAGTCCAGGAGTAGTAGAGCGGGGCCCGGCCCAAATAATACGCCAACCTAGGACTCGGCCCTTACCCAGACGCCCTCAACACCACAAGGCCCAGGATGGGCAAGATTATTTAACACTGTACGAGGCATAGCCCGTACGTAAGTTACTTAAGGAGGTTTGGTAAGGAAGGAACTCCAGTGTACAGCTGCGGCGTACCACAGGAGCCACAATACCTATCGTATTACCGAGAGCTGGCGGCATACCGAACAGCGGTACGGGAGGCGTACCGGGCGAAGAAACGAAAAAAAGAAATAGTTCTGGGTACTAAGGAACTATACGAAGCAATAATCGGAAAACAGGCGTTACGGTTCTTCCCCAAGTAGAGGCCAAGACTGGTCTACGAGCCCTACTGGCGTGAGAAAGGTTGGCTTAGTACGTTTAACCGCCTGGGGCGGTAGGTAGGCAGAGGAGGAAGCGAGACCCGGACTAGCGGGGGGGTGTTACGTAATCACTCAGGTGGTAGCACTGCTAACCCTAGCCTACGGCCAGGGCGGGCCGCCCTAAAATTAGTTGAATTGAATTGAATTGAATTGCCCCACACGCACCAAGGTGCCCCCAAGTTCCTTCCCCACATTTCGACATCTCCCCTCAAGTGCGCTTAACTAGCCCCCGTACGAAGCACCGAACAAGGAAATTCGCAGTCCACAGCCCTTGCAATGTCGTCACAGTCCGACTCAGTAACAGTAACTTTTCTCGCTCCCCAGCCACCAACTGGGGACAAAAGTGTGGCACACGCGGCAAAGTCAGGACTGCCCTGTGCAGCATGTCTCCCCTTGACTGTCGGCGAAGGAGATTGCGTCGACCGTGATGTATTGCTCGCGAGTTCGCAAAACGGCGGATGTTCGATTTGTTCTTTCTTCGTTACCGCGACTACGACAGCTCTCGGGTCCTCAGCGCTCTGGAAGCACGCGTCAACCTGGGTAGACAGGGGCATCCTCGGCCTCACCATCACCAAGACCAAGCCCGACGAAAGCAGCTGTGTCGCCTTTCTCGCCATCAACGGAGGTAAGACCAAACCGAAGATAGCTGCGTCTGCAAAGCGCGCTCAGTCAGATAGACTGACAAAATGGCATCCTCTGTCCAGAACACGGCCCGTCCCCATTCGCCTGGCTTCCAACGCTAGCCAAGTCGCCCTACTCTCGGACGCTCGCAAGGGATCTTTGGATGATCGAAGAGTGGATCCAGGAGTGCCAGCAGAACCATCCCCAGTGCCAGCAACTCATCACCCCGGTGCTGCCGACGAGAGTGATTGATGTTGGGGGCGGTGGACGAGATCCCTGTCTTGTTCACAGCCAGGGCAGAGCGGGACATTATCTCGCCTTGAGCCATCGCTGGGGAGACCCCGCATCCCACGTCACAAAGCTTGTGACGACAAAAGAGAACATCTCCCAGCACTGCCAAAGAATTCCAATGTCGAACATCCCGGCTACATTCCGTGACGCCATCATCGTTGCCAGGTGCCTTCGGATACCGTATGTCTGGATCGACTCGCTCTGTATTGTGCAGAATGATCGCAACGATTGGAATGCCGAAAGCTCCAGGATGGGAGATGTGTACGAGAACGCTTTTGCGACCCTCTTTGCGGAGCGTTCCAGGCATTGCGCTGACGGCTTAGCTTCCACTGGCCGCGATCTCGACACCGCGAGAGAGAGGTTTCAAACGTTTCAGTTCCAACAGGATGGCAGTCCGGGGACCAGCCACGAGGTTTTCGTCTCGACCAAACTTAGGACTTATCCGAACTCTCTACGGGCTGCTTTCTGTCTTTTTGGGGAAACTCGATCCTACCTAGAGACCCGTGGTTGGATATTGCAGGAAGAGATTCTTAGCCGTCGTAAGATCTGCTTCTCCGCGACTGAATTGCATTGGCAGTGCAAACAGATAAAAATTTGCGATTGCGGCCTTCGCGCCACCGTCCTCAAAGGCATGCAGAATGTTCCCGATTTCACCACGGGCTTGCTGAACAACGTCTCCTCGGACGGCCAGATCACCAAACGAACGCTCTCAGCTAGAGATTACGGAGACAGTTGGCTTTCAATGAATTCTGACAAGTCATGGCGAAAGTTGGTTGAGGCCTACACACGGAGGGAGCTATCCTTCGACACTGACCGCCTGGCGGCTCTGGCGGGCATTGTCTCAAAGATGTCAAAGAGCATGGGAGACGCCGACACGCACTACCTCGCCGGTATCTGGCGTGCTCATGCTCCGAGCCATCTGCTCTGGAGGGCCAGCACCTCCTCTGGCGCGCTACCTTGCCGAAGACAACGCTCAGGTTTCGCGCCAAGCTTCTCGTGGGCCTCAGTCACGGGAAGTGTCTCGTTCCTTAGCACTAAGGGCCTAGATGGCCCTAATTTCCCCCAACCATCTGTACCGTTAGAAGTCTTGCCAGCCCACCTAACGTCGTTGTCTGGGTCTGACGCCTGTCTCTTTGTCAGAAGCAAAGCCCTTCGCGCCGTCGCCTACAAACGGCGAAAGAGTGATGACTCTACGCACAATCACCAGGGTAACAATGCGTACGAAGTCGGCTTGTGCGTTCTCAAACCCGGGAACCAACTGCTGCCTTTCCAGCAGCTCCTCCTGGACACGCCTGAGGATTGGGAGTATTTCACGGAAGACCAAGACCGCGAGTTTTTATTTCTTGTCACGCACGTTGTCCCCGCATTCTCGTTCTTCCGCCATCCAAGGGAAACGATTGGAGAGTGGGCGTTTGATGTTGAGATTCATCTCGTTTAAGGTAAGGAGCTTATCCAAGCGAGACAAGATCGCAAGAGCCTGCCAGCTCGTGCCAGGGAAGAGGCTGACAACAAGAACTGAGAGACACCCTTGACTAAGTAATGCACATTCAAGTGTCCCAGTTCTACGCCCCTACTTGTACGGACGATCTTAAGGTCTTCAGGTAAAACTACCGCATCTCAACATGACATGCTGCTTGATGGACAGATATTGCGAAAGCTAAGCCAGATTTAAGCTGGACTGATATGGACTGACCAAACCGCCGAAGGAGTCACATGACAAGACACTCTAGTGGTGTAACAACAGGTTGGCGCTCTTATCTCCACATGTGACGGCTACATGAGACGGTTTAAGACGACAGTTAACCTGTTACATCCGAACATCTCTATCCAAGTCCAGCAATTAGGTATTTGGCAGATAATTATTAACAGGTTAGTTCCGGCCAAAGCAGGGAAGGGGCTTCTGCGAAAGTATCGTCATACAGGGGATGAAGGTCAGATAGGAGCTGTTGTTGGTCACGGGCAAATGAGCTTTATCAGCACCACGATGGATGGCGAAGCCTCCCTCAGCAGCACGGCGCGGGTGGGTACGACGAAGGCAGGGCACTAGGTCTACCAACTTCCCCGTCTCAATGTATTATCGTCCACCCTTCCAACTCAGGCAATTCCCTCACGTTATCTCCAACCCATCCTCTTCTCCTGCTTCACATCAATCCACTTCTTCTATATCTACTTGCGAACCTCTAACCTCGACTACCTCAGGGGGTACCTTTGCCTCTTACATTCTCATTCTATGATCGTTTTATCCACCATGATTGTTCCTTTCAGAAGCAAGGCCGAAATTCCCAACTTTTTTCTCTCCCGAGCTCAGACATGTGGAATCATCTGCAACCACGACGGCGTCCAATACACGCAATTGGCTGAGCCCTCAAACTGATAAAGGACTCAACTACTAGATACATTCGTGCAAGAACATACCCAAGCAGAGCGGCAGCAAATAATAATGCTTTAGCCACATCTAAAATAAATTCAGCACAGTAATGTCTTTTTCGTCGTTCCCTGCAAAGGACGTTGTACACCGTCCCTACCATGATCCAGACAGGTAGCGAAGCCATAGTGTAAATTGACGACGCAAGCCATAACTTCGCTTCGACCAGTGAAGGAAAATCAAAGTGCAGTGCTGTGAGGTGGACACCGCCATAAACTACAGGCATGAATGCAAAAGAGCCGTCATAAATCTGGACTGAGTCGGCATTTTCGAGAGGAGAGTAAAATTTGCTGCGGCTCTGAGGAATGCAGAAAATATCTTGAGGCCGCCGTCCAAGGTGTGAGACTCTGCATTCCTTTGCTGTAGGTTCCCTATCCGACGAGGAAATGCCAGGTGATAGTCGCAGTCGCGATAGCGCATGGGATTTGGCTTCTCGGAAAAACACTGGGGATGCTGAATCGGGCCTTCTTTCCTCTCTATGGCCTGGATAATTCGCCGCCACCTGAGGATGTCCGCTGGCGTAAAAGTAGCCTCGTGGAGCAGGGGTCTAGAACTCCCAAGCAGGCCGGCCTCAACGAACACTTGTAAAACATCATCAGGAGGCTCGTCTGTGGCCTCTACTCCCAATCCAAACCAAAATATTTTGCCAAAAAGAAGGAAATACTTCTTTTGTCCCTCTTTGATGCTGATAACGCCATCCGAGCCGGCGGGCACAGTCGGATATAGTCGCTTAACGCATGGAAATGTTGAGCGCGACGTGGTGCATTGGTCAGCTCGGACAAGAGATTCTTGATACTGTGATTGCGACTTTTGTCAGCTATTGCCGAAGAGACTCGGGAGGAACCTAAGGAATAGTGACTACTAGGAGAAGTAAATGTACCATGAGGGCTATAATGTCTTCAAATCCAGAGATATGTAAAACCTCTGGGTCTTGAACATCCTTCGGCTTCTGTCCAGCACCTGTGGTGTTAGAATTCGTAACACATGAGTTGCAGGCCACCTTGTTAGCCTTACGTGAATCCACAGGAAAAAGAGTGTCACTGCACAAGCCACATGAACCATGCAGTGGATCTCGAGCAGCGACAACGGCAGGCCATAGGCCTTTCGTACGATGCACTGTATCGCCACCCAAGCCATCTGAGTTGCGACCAGTATCTTCTCAATGACATCGAATTTGCTCTTGTCGTCAATCCGAGATGTCGGAATGCCGATATAATGACCGTCTCCTGCTAGTTGCAGAACACCATATGAAGTCAGCCGCAAGCGACCCGAGCCTAGTTTCCCCCTGGGTTGACCCGGACTGGGACGTTCAATATCATGCACAGGGACTTCGATGCCTCCCATGACGATAAAAAATCTGTATTTGAGACTGAAGTTGTAATTGTCTCGCTGCTTCCAGCCTCCATGTCAGCTTAACACGTCAAGGGGCGCGTGAAGAACGAACTGTATTGCCGCCCGCTGCTGCCGACTCGATGTCGATTTGGAGTGGTTTGCTGGCAAGAAGTGTATTAAGCTCCTTGACTAGGTTCCTTGCTTCAAGGAATTGTGATACGGCCAGGTATAGTACAATCTCTAGGGCGATCAGACCGATGAAAACCCATTTTGCTTTAGAGGCGATTGTGTGTGTCTGCTTGCCGCTGTTTGGGATATTAAGGTGCAGAGCAGTGTAAATACAGGCAACAAGGGTAATGGCGCAGCTGAAGATGATGTCGGTTGTTCCGCGGAAGCCGGGGCTTGAGACAAAACTTGGGGCGGGAATAGTACCAAGGGCCGTGAGGTTTTCGTGGTTCTCGAGGATCATGGCTTGGAGTGGATCAGGTACCACAGTGGTAGTAGCCGCCGTAGTTGACATGATGGCTTTGGTCCATGAGGATGGAGAGTGACAGGGAAGTGGAGTTGGTACTCATCTTGATGATGTTTTGGTCAGGGGCGGTGTGCTGGGGCTGTGCTCTGAGGCGGTGAGTGACAACCCCGGAAACTCCGAACTCCCGATTGCTTTGCGAAGTCCCGTGGGCAGTAACTTACAGGCGCCATCTTGTCGAAGAGGGTAAATGCCACGATATGTCCAGAAAAGGATGCAAGGCAAATCTCTGCGCGCTTTCGAGTCGGGCACACCGGACGGTAACTTCATCCGCAGCAGCACGATAACTCGCCAGAAGACGCCAGCAAAGTCCAGGAACAAGGAAGGTGCCATATTTTGGGCATCTGCTACATCGAGGGGACAAAATTATCGAGCTTGGACCTAGCACCACCAGCCCTGTATCTCAAAACCCTCCTTTAGTGCTTACCAGAATCGCAATTACATGGCATGTGCATGGGATTAGGATTATTCCGTATTAGACTGCTGACTTTAGAACAACTTGTAGCGACGTTCTAAGACCACTGGGGGCGTTGCGCTCCACCAACTCTTTGTTTCCTACCCTCGTCAAATTACATACAATCTTCACCATCCACCCCGTTCCTATCAGGAGGTCAATATCTTTGGCCTTGTCAGCGCCCTGCTCGGTGCGCATTCTCTGTCGTGGATTTATTCCCAAATCCCGAAAATCAATGAGACAATCTATTAAGGGCGTCTACAGCCTCGCATTCATTCATGGTTAAATCTACATGATCTCGCCTCTCTGTCATGTACGCAATCGAGACAAAGGCTAGCCCTTTTCATCATCGCGTCCAGTTTCCTCCGGAACGTGTTCCGACCACCCGGAATTTTGTGATAGGAGCAATAACTTGAGGATAACTTGCTATTGCAATACTTTCGTTCCACTTCCTCTGGCACTGCTTTCATCTTGTCAGCAATCTCCAAGATGGGAACTTCCAGCCATTTCATGGGCGTGTAAGTGCTTTGAAGTGACGTATATCTTTCTCTGAGTGATTTATTCCACCCGCACTGGCATGACGTATCCGCCCACAGTATCTCCGACAGCTCTGCTCTCATTCGTGTTCTCCGCTCTTCCAATAAGTCTAAGAATCATAAATTAGTAGAGTATCTAAGTCGAGTAACTGCCCACCCGAATAATATCCACGAAATTGATACATACAGAGCGTTTTCCAAGGCAAAACCTGACTGATTCTCCCGTCATCTAACAGCTGCAGGTAAGGACCTGTGTGGTTTAAGACGAGCTCAAGCGTATGTGTGGCAAATCTGTCCGCGTCGTCGAAAAGGAAAGCCGAAGCCATGAGATATCCCCTTTCAATCGTAGTCAAGGTGTCTGACCGCTCCTGCCACTGAGCAGCAGCATACTTCATGGCAACAGTGAGGTCGTACTTGTCGGTCTCAATAGCGATCTCAAGAACTTGCTCCGGTGGTGGCTTATCCGGTACATTGTCGTTCTGGTGGTGAATCACATTGCAGATGATGCGCAAAGATTCGGGATTATCCTCCTCTAAAGAAACCTCTGGAGGGCATTCTTCAGAGAGTCTTTGACCTTCACTCCAATTCGGCCCGAGCATGGCGTTGAAAACTTTGGAGGCGGACCGAAGGAACAAGGAATGAACTCTCAGCCGCACAGTTTGTGGCCCGACGACGAGGATAACGTCGCCATTTGGAGAGATGGTTTCGACGGAACCGGGGTTGCGGGTTGATTCAGGCACGTCCATACTTTGGCAGCGGAATTCAGGCGTGCAGGATTGGGGCGTAAGGTCTGGCCATGTATAGCTATTGTCGGGTTCAGCCCCGAGGATTCTGGGCATGAAGGTTAGGCACCGACGTTGCCGGGCGGTCAGGTGACCCGAGCCTCTAGCTCGGCCAATAGCAACAGCGCTCCTCCCATTAGCTCAGTGCCAAACACAACATGGCCATCTAAAAAAAAAGTTTGTATTTGTGTGTATTGTTATTCTTATTCTTAAGGCAGTACACTATCAAGTAGACCGTAGGCTCAAAGCACGGAGGCGGTGAGTCTCACTGAATAATGATAGTTCAAGAGCATTGTATTGCTAGCGTGAGGAACCAAGATTCCTTTTACAGTCGTGGGTACGACTATTACTATTCTATGACTTTATACTACCTGGTTTCTCAAGTCGTAAGGTCGCAAGTGTTCACAGTCGTGACGCCACGACTACAGGCGAGGTGAAGGTTTCGCATGGTCGCAGACGTTCAGTTCCGCGATCACGCGTCCATTCTTATTGGCTGCTGTCCCCGTGTCCATCGTTCCCCCCTGGGTTGCTTGATAATGCCTCCTTGTGGGTGTCTCCCATATGATAAACTAATTACTTGTGAGTGCTAGCTTGTGCTGCCGGGTTCTAATACGAAAAAAAAAAAAAAAAAAAAAAAATAAAAAAAAAAAAAC
>Ga0247760_1002115_pt1 | contig 16025 bp, 16 predicted proteins | sample UWRJL171409R4_FD_179936 | JGI IMG/M metagenome (GOLD analysis project Ga0247760, IMG submission 179936) | Plant litter microbial communities from Arlington Agricultural Research Station in Wisconsin, United States - UWRJ-L171-409R-4 | ecosystem: Environmental > Terrestrial > Plant litter >... | reverse complement strand
GTGGGGGGGGGGCGAATGGTAGGGTGAAGGAGGGTCAGATGGGGTGAGGAACAATGGAAACATCAGACAAAAGAAAGGGACATACCAAAAACGGTTGACGCAAATGGCGCAGTTCCAATCATGGCCGCGTTGATGGCTGCGAGCTCGGCCGAGGATTTGGTGCGCGCCTCCGAGTAGGATGAGACGTTGGCCACGGACAAGAACTGGTTGTACACTTGGCTGGATTGGGCAGCGTCTTGATGTGGCTTGATGGCGGGGCTTTGGATAATGGCCTTGTTGAAGGGCAGGGTCAAGTCGATACCCCCAAAGGCTGAAAGATGGCTGACGATACTGCCAGCACCAGCCGACTCGCCAATGACCGTGATGTCTCTAGGATTTCCACCGAAGCGGTGGATGTTGAATCGCACCCACTCCATGGCCAGGCGTTGGTCAAACAGGCCGGCGTTGGACGCCGTGTCCCACATCCAGGGAGTGCGGGGTGGAAATCCAAAGAGACCCAAGCGGTAGTTGATGGCCACAAACACAATGCCGGATGCGCCATCATGGCGGCTCTGGGCAATGAGACCAGCTGGGCTCACTTCATTCTTCGCACCCTCAATGTAGCCTCCACCATGGATCCACACCATGACCGGCAGCTGCTTGGTCAAAGTGCCAGCGACCTGGGCATCATAGGCCGCTTTGGGCACCGAGACATCGAGGAGCAGACAGTCCTCTGACTGTTCTCCTGGCGCCGAGGGTGGTGGCCCCGTCGGAGGAGGGATGCCGCCCTGCATCAAGCGCTGTACCACGAGGGGGATGGAGAACTGGAACCAGGGAGCACCTGCCTGGAGGCACTTGCGGGGCCGGGAGCCATCGTTGATGGTTCGGTTGGCCGTGAGGAGAGGAATCGGGGGCCGGAAGCGCAACTCGCCCAGTGGTGGCTCTGCAAAGGGAATATTGAGAAAGCTGTAGTACTCTCCCGTTGCCTGCCCCGAGCCAAGTCAACACACCGACATCTCATCACCCTGCAGGGGGAGGAAGAGCACCGACATTCAGCTGTGCGCGATGCACGGATTTCCCGAGGTCGATGACTGGGAGAGTCTGCGCCGACGCGCTGGTTGCCGTAAAGACAAGCAGTAGCAAGGGGGCGGTCGGAAGGTGGGGGATCAACATTTTGTCAAAGGGAAAGAAAAAACAAAAGTCAGAAAAGAGTGACTGAATGAGTGTCGAGAAGCTGAGTTTGAACAGGAGCACACATCATTCTCAGCAGAACAGAAACATGTGCATATATGTACTCCTTGGACGGTATCAGATCTTGTTCTGGCAGTCAGCTACGGCAACGATAGCGTGCTGCACCATCGCCGCCAATCCGACAGGCCAGGCTGAAGAACGAGCCATGCTCTGATCCGTCCGCTTCAAGAGGGAGCTTATGCTGCGACCCAGATGCAACGAGGTTCTGGGACAGCGTCTGGCTAACGAAACACGATGACGCAGGTTCCTATTCTCATTTCCTCCTGGCGCCAGAGTGCCCTCACTGAGTTTAGTGTTGCTCAACTCCAAGTCTGTGACACCCAAGTTCCGGGGGTGGGGCCGGTTGCCGGTGGAGGGGGCTCTCAGCTCCGGTGGGGGAGGGCTTGGCAAGCCACATATGCACGCGATACGATCCTGTTGATATCGCAAGGATATGTCTCGCGGGATGCTCGTGTCATTGGTTGACTGTGAGTCTGCGAGGTGCAGATTGAAAGATATCAGGGCAGTGTCAAGTCCCTGGCGTCTCTGCTGGAGTTGACAAGCTGCAAAACAAACGGCTTGAGGTCTTCTGGTCCTTCACCTGACTCATTCCGTTTCCCCGATCGACGGCCGCCACCAAATCGTGATCGTACCCGACTGTGCCGGGAGCTTGATCTGGGAGAGGGTTGTGCCGGTTTTGTTGCGGTCGGAAGTACTGGGAAGACACTCAAGGCTGTGCTGGTATTATCATAAGTCAAGACCAGAATTTTGACCGTGGTGCGGATACCCTGTTCGTTGACCTCCCGCCAAAATTCAGCGATCATGTCCATCATGCCTGTTATGGTCCTCTGTGTGTCGATGACCAGCACAATTTTCTGAACATGTGCCAAGACGGCAACGAAAAGGCGAAGCCAGTCTTTTTCGGTCTTGCAAGCCGCAAAGTGACCCTCATTGAGGTCCCAGTTATTGGCGGCGTCCAAGTGCTGGTCGATAGTCTGTTTGATCAAGGACCGAAGGATGACTGTTGGCGTGATACTTCGGCACCTTAATTCGCCAGTGGCAGTGTCGACCAAGTACCAGACGACTGGAAGTCCCATGGCTCGAAGCAGCTCAACGAGGTCAATGGCGAGGTCTTTCGACTGCTCAGTTCGAAGGAAGGACCCCTGAAGCCGCAGTACTTTGGAGTCTGGGGTAGATATCCATTCACGGAGCTGTCGCGATGACCACGAGATCGGTGGGGTAAGGGACCCCCTTGCTCGCCGCCTGTCTCGCATGATGATACCAAGCTTCAATTCTTGACCAGGGTCTAACAGATTGCAACCAAGATGACGCAAAACCCTCTGGGAAATAAATGGCAGTTGTGCCAACACGGACGGGTTGTCCCGAAGCGGAGTTGCATCGGAGCCTACGCGTGTCAGCGAATTCACGTCACGTCCTCGGTCAAGGTTAGTAGCCTACCGAAGGCCTGGCTCACCGGACAGCCTTGGTTCAGAAAATGCCGAATCTCACTGAGCTTAACGTGAATCTCTCGCGTCTCGGCTTGGTGTGCGACGGCGGATTGCTCTCGGAGCCTTTTGAATTGGGAGTCAATCTTCATCTTGATATCCTGGAACTCCAGGGGCCACGGCTTAACGACAGCGCTGAAAACCTTCTTGACAGTGCTGCGCCGAGTCTTATCGTACCACCTTGTTGCCCTGATACAGAACTCGATGATTTGAGCATAAACATTGGCCAGAGTAAGTTGGATGCGCTCAGTCGGATACAGGTTCTGTGAGATGAACTCAGCCTCAGGGAGGACATCTCCGATCTCGGTAAAGGCTTGGGCTATCTTGGTTGACAATTCTTCGTGGTTGATGGTGGCAGCGAAAAGAAACCTCATGGATCCCCAGACCAGAGCGGCATATTCAGGATTCGACGAAACAAACGTGTCGATGACGCGGTCATACTGCATCATCCGGCTCGACAGTGCCTTCCACCACGTGATAGTGCTCTCGGTCGCTTTCCATCTCCCGCGCTTCTTGTCAAAGTACCTCTGCTGTGTCTTGGCGAGGATATCAAGGACATGGTGAACCGATGTGCCTTGTATAAGCCAAGGTGTGGTGTCGCAAGCTGCGAATTCTTGTTTGTGGAATTTGAGGGCTCGGTGGTACGCTTGCTGCGCAATCTGCAGCGGGGAAGTTGCGGCCGGGTCGGGGCAATACCACAATGCAAGACTCTTGTCGGCGTGATTGTTAACCGAAAGAACAATCTGTTGCTCTTGCCCTTGCCTGATCAGTGACATTTCGAAGCGAGTGTCAAGGACAATTTCGAGGTAGACAGTGAAGTTCCAGCGAGAGCATGGTTGAAATGGTCCCAAAAACTTGCATGTGTTCTGAGGTTTCGATTGATCGGGGCAGTGCAGATGGAGGTGTCTTGCGCCTGATTCTGCAACACCAGCCCGCAGGCATCCAAGCTGGTAGATCGGCCACTCAGGATGCATATTTCTCGTCCCTAAGCTGCACTGTGGCAGGCCGCGACCCATTGGCCACCCGCCATCACCACCCAATTGCCAGGCAGCCACGGGAACATTCCTCCACAGCCCCCATTCTTGGTCGGTATCAATTCAAAGACGGTGGATTTAGCCAAAAACACCACTTTCCCAAGTCTTCTTCTATCCGACATCGAGCTCCCGCTGCAGTTCGTTGCACCACTGCAGTGGTGCATCGCTGCAAAAAGCCAAGCGCAATGACCGACGGGCAAGAACTCATGCTTCAGGGCATGCGCAACACCATCTCCACCGACCTCAGCAACACTCCCGATTTTATCGCCTGGAGGCACGCAGAAGATGATGAAGACACCGAAGAAGCCAATGCAAGAAACCAGCCGCCGTCGGAAAACACGCCGAAGCAAGCACCGCAACTCGAGGCGCAGAGCAACATTGACGAGGATGACCCTGATGAGATCTGCCCAGCAACTATATCTATGCACCCAGACACACTTTCCGGCGCCACAAACTTGAGCGCGCAAATCCGACAAAGCCTTGGCAACATCCCGGGCATCAATCTCACGGATAACAGCCCCAATCAACAACTGATTGAATACCTCATCAAATCTGTCGCGAAGCTGTCCATCGAAAACGAAATGTTGAAGAAAGCTGCCTCCGATGCCGGCAAAGATGCAACGCCCCCAGAGACCGGACCGACCAAGTCACAGGCTGAGCCACCTGGCGAGAGCAGCGAACCAGTGTTCAAAGAGTTTCACGTCGTCTATTGTGTCAACTCTAAGCGCAATTATTTCCACGACAGTCCGAGGATTTTCAAGGGCGATCTGAAGTCGGATCACTTGCGAGGCCTCAGGGGCATCGAGAATATCACGACACACCTCGACCGAAATAAGGATCTGGTTTTTGCCATTATGCACGAGTATGTTTGCTTCTGCAAAGGAGGTCCCGACTACCAACGCATGGTCGGATATAAAGACGGCAGGCTCCTCGACGACTCGCCTCCGGCTCAGTCCAAGGACAAATTCGTCATGCTTAATCGGTCGCTCAGGAATGCCATTGTCCAAATCTCACAGAAGCACCCAGACCGTTTTTCAAGGTTGGATGGCAGCCCGCGACTGTACTGCTTGGAGCCGTTTCTTGCTTTCTACACGTTCAACAAAACTTTCCTTGAGCTTGTTAGCTCATCTGGCCTCAGTGATTTCGACCTCAAGAGCATAACTATGCTCTGTACTTGGTTTGAGGAGAATTATAGAGCCACCTGGGACGAGACAGACGAGCTTCTTTCCCGAGGGAAAATCACCTTCAAGCACTACAAGCGACTTTTCCGGCCCGGCGAGCTGGTTGTTGTGCCACTAAAGGACAAATTCGGCACGTGCATCGCCTGCCGGGTCAAGCCCCATTTTTGGAAGGAATTCAATGAGAAGCTCGATCTTGAGTCTTGGACTTTTAATGGCTCCTTCCAAAAGTCTGACTTGCATCTAGGCTTTGGTGGTACTGCGCTCATACTGGCAAACGGAGAGGAAGTCACCGAGTTCGACGGGGAAGTTGAGATCACCGACTTGATCGGTTACCCCTTGAGGTTCGCCAAACCTGGGCTCCGTGAGCAGCTTATTGCCCGGGGAAATAGGTTCTGGCGTTGTCGAAAGCAAACGCTGGTCTCCTATAACCACAAGGACTCCAGTCGTGGTGGGGATGAAAGACCGGTGCGTCAGCTATATGTGAGATAGCTCTAGTCTGCTATACTAACACAATGTAGGTTGAGCATAGGTTAATGATCGACTACAACATGTATCGAAGGATGCATCCGAAAAATCCAGTGTTCCAGGACCTGAGGGATGATCTCGGAACCGAAGCCATGAATGCAGAGGAGCCACCTAGCGATGAGTTTCTCGCCATGATGCCATATAGGATCCACGCCTTTGATTTCGGACCAAAGTCATGGGGTAAGTTGCTTTAGCCTCACACAGTTTGTGATATCCGTGGGGGCTAACGGTTTATAGATCTGGTAAGAGTGGACTGCATTACTGATGTGACGTGGAACAAGGAAGCATTCAAGCAGCTTGTAGTTCCGGATGTTACCAAGGAACTCATTCAGGCAGCCGTCACGGCACACGGCCACCATCTGATGGGGTCTGATATTATTACTAACAAGGGGCAAGGGCTTCTTATCCTTCTCCACGGCGGTCCGGGAACGGGTAAGACTCTGACAGCAGAAAGTATTGCCGAGACCCAAGAGCGACCGCTATATAGGATCACATGCGGGGATATCGGCGTACATCCCGTGGATGTGGAGAAAGTGAGTGCTTTTTCTCTGCATTGATATCCGAGACATTATGAGGTCTAACATCTTTAGTATCTGGAATCTGTGCTGGCCATTGGAAGGGCCTGGGGTTGTGGTATGTTCCAGTCCTACATGTAGATAGACAACGTGTGTGTGTGCCCCTGCTGACGGCGAGGGAAATTAGTCGTACTTTTGGATGAAGCAGATGTGTTTCTGGAGGAAAGGAATGTGGCGGATCAGGTTCAAAATGCCATTGCATCTGGTATGTTCATGTCAACCCCCGTTCGGATAAACCGTGGATTTTTTTTTTTTCCGTTTGTCTAACGTGAAACCTAAAACGAAGTATTCCTCCGCGCTCTCGAATACTACGACGGGATCCTCATTCTCACCACAAATCGCGTCGGCACGTTTGACGAAGCATTTAAGAGCCGTATTCATTTAGCTATTCGCTACACCAAACTCGACGAGGATCAGCGCGTGGAGATCTGGCGTAATTTCATCCGCATGCTCGCCAAAACCAAAGAGCGCGTCGATATTAACGATCTTGAGCAAAACGTCCATAAGCTCGCGCAGGTAGACTTGAATGGACGACAGATACGCAACGTCATCACGCTTGCGAGATATCTCGCCAGATTCAGGAAACAAATGTTGGTCTACAAACATGTTCAGGACGCGTTTGCTTCGGTGGTCAAGTTTGACGAATATCTCCTGGAACTGAGGGGATCCGACGATCGGTGGGCGACGGAGTCGCGGTTGCGATAACCTGGATAGAATAGAACAGAATAGTTGATGCAGACCATCACAGGGCATTTTTGCAGTACTTTGCTCTTCAATTTTGCAAGGTTGGTTGATTCTGGTTCTCTTACCATCCTTCCTTCCAGTCCCTTCGATCAAGTTCAAAAGCGCGGTCACAGGAGATGTTAGTTGAGCATGGGGATAGTGGGAACTCTCCCCAGCTCGCTCGCCACCCTAGAGTAGGTAGGTATCTGATCTGTTAGGTAGGTGTCAAATGCTATGATCTATCAAAATAGAACATGAACACTGAAACACAGAGCGATCGGCCCCGTCATATCAATTAAATGCGATATATCTATCTAGTGGAGAATTCCAAGTCGGCACTTACAATGTTGCGCAGAGGTATTACCTCATTTTTTTTTTTCACCATCTCCAGTCATCTTGGTCTGGTACGGTACCAATACCAATAACAATACCAATACAATACCTTTACCATACCATAGTAGAGCCAAGTTCTATAACCTGATGAGAATTTCCACGGGACAACATAGGTAACCAGACGGACAACAGGGAGTCTCTTCAATACCCACCTAGGGACCTAGGGACCGAACCTAGGTAGGTACCTAAGTAAGTAGGTATCTAGGCACTGTCTCTGACCATCGCGCTGCAATTCACGGCATTTTGGACCACGCACAAGAGGGAAAGCTTCCATGTTGAACTCAGCCAGATTCAAGATCCCGACAGTAACGGAAGACGGGCTGAGTGGCCAACTGTACCTGTACAAGCCACAAGCCAGATCTTGGCTTCCAAACCCACGATTCCGTTCGCCCTTTTTCTTATTGTTTCTTTTTCAGAGCTAGGCGACAGTTGTGATGCTCTTTGTTGGCCGTCACGGAAATATAAATAAAAACCCCGATATTGAAGTTTTAGTTGCACATGATTATCTAATGTTATATATCGTGGTCAGGAAATGCCAAAAAAATATCGGTGCAACGCCATACCTAGCGCTGTGGAATGTATGTGGTAGAGAGCCCGCTCACCGTGGCCTATCGCTGCTCCTCCTTGTGCCGTGGATTGCCGGCAACACACATCATCAGAATCTTGGGCGCACGCCACTGGGGCTTTGGAAAACTCTAATGTTATATATAATCCATCGAATGTTACATATAATACATCAAGTGTCACATACAATCCATCAAGTGTTCCACCCTCCAGGATCCTGATTACAAGACCACGCAGCAGCGTTAGGAGGAGGCCAAGTATATCGGTAGTGTGCCGGGGCGGACGGCACTGTGGGTATCGTCACCCCTTGTGAATCCAAAAACTTCCAGCTGTTCGTTGCGCCGCACATTTGCACGTCAGGAAGATCGGAATGGTTCAGCCAATGTAGATGGTTATTTGGATTGTCCGTCACATGATAGTGGGTTGGCTCTGGACTGTAGCCATCGTGAAGACTGTGGGTACTCTCGGAGCCCGGCATCTCGCGATCAAGGGGGGAAAAAGGTTGTTGGGGTTCCCAGCGTGGCGGAGGTCCAGCCTCGAGCGCCAAGAGTTGGTCACTGCAAGGCGAGGCTAGGTTAGAGCTCAGGGTAAAATAGGGATCTCCCGCCACCGGGAACACTGTACTGACGCCGTCGTCCCTCCAATGTGGGTTGCGGACTTGTAGGTGCTGGTCCATACTCTTGACTGCTGCTGCCGCGCACGCAGATTGGTTACCGGTTTCCGCATTAAACTGGCCAAAGAAGTCTTCCAGGAACTCGTCGAAGAGGGGAACAAAGCTGTCTGGGTCATCCATGCTGAACCTAGCAGTCTTCGTCCCAGCCTTCCGAACTGATCTGCTGGCAATGTCTTCCTTGTTAATGGACCAAAATACGAGCATACGCGATATTGTCTCCTCAAGCTCGCTGTCTTGGTACACGGATCGAGGGGGATCTCTGCCTGGAAACAAGATGTGCCAAAAGTCCTCCCACTGCTTCTCGACGGGCTTTCCTCGGCTTTGATACTGTTGGTTGAGTTGCTCCCATTGTTGTTCGGAAATGCTGCCAGGCAAAGGCCCGTCTCGACGCTCGCATCGGTCTTCGCCCCGTTGATGATCGGCCAGTGACTCCTTCGTGCCGAAAACCTTGTAGCATCGGTTGCAATAGCTTGGCGGACAGTGCTTTCGCTGGAGGTGCTGCTTGACGTCTTTTACTCGGGTGAGCTCAAAGCGTCGGCAGTCTCGGTAAGTGTCGGGGTCTGACTTGTAGAAGGGACATGCGAAGAGACGCTTCTTGCTGTCGTCGGTGTTGTAGACATTCTGTGGGAACGGGAAGTGCTGCATCATCTTCGCCCCTGGATGGGCGGCAGGCGAGGATTCCTTGGCCACTCGTTGTCGGGATCGTATCGCCTCTCTCTTTGACTCTGCCATCGGTTGTTGTGGCTGTTCATAGGTTGTGCTTCTCGTGGTCGGACCGCCCTCGAGCTTCGTGTCGCATCGTTGATTCCGGCGAACAATTGTTGTTGTGTACGGTGATGATGTGATAGCTCGGCCCAGGTGTATATCCAAAGCACACCCAGTCGTGTCCATCTCTTGCATTGCTGAGTAAAACGCGGCGGGTTGGAGTGGCTGGCGGCTCCAGGACGCGGGAAGAATTGGCTGCGTCCGTCTTTTGTGGTGCGGAGGCCCTCTGACAATCGATGGCCGGATCATTATCAAGTCTGCGTTTATTCGGGCCGCATCCTGGGACTGAGGGCTAGCGTCGAGTGCATGTTTTGACGGTCTCGACGATATGTTGGATACTGGCTCGATCCTGCCTTGCTGACGCAGGCGACCGACGGACATGGCGGGTCAACGCCGTGGCGAACGTGCTAGTGATATTGCCGGTGCGACTCTCGTATGTGGCGATTGCTTTCCAGCATTGGTGTCAATGCCTCGGGTAGGACAAAGTTTGGTGGTAAAGCTTCTTGAGTGTAGGTAGTGAACCAATGCGATGGTCGACGGCGAGCCAGTTTTGGTGCGCGAACCATCCAGCCCGGTGACGTCGCCTTCCACGCCAAGAGTTTTTTACACAGCTGTGTAAACGTCCCTGCGTGCGCGGGCTAGGTTAGCGTGCTCCTATCAGTGGGGCTTACCCCTGAAAATCTGCACCCAAGGCCTGCACAATGAAACGCTGGAGAAATGTCTGTCCTGACGACGATCAACTGAGCGACGCCACAACTCACTGCTTACACGAACTTTCGGCGTAAAAATAATCCTGGAAAGTAGACATTCCACAATAATAAGGCTGTAGTGAACTAACGACTACATCGCAATAGCTATAGGATGCCTTTCCATTCGCTAACCGATCTCCAACATCGACTTTCAGACCAACCATTCCCTGCGCGCAGCCTGCGCATGACCTCAACATTGATTTCCTGGTCCGTCGGGCTGACTGCTTGGTGATTGGAAAACTGCGTCCAAGCGAGCCAGAATAGCGAGAGTGTTCGACTTTTTGTCGTGTGGTGAACTCTGAGTCTGCGTTTTCCCAGCACATGCGAGAAAGGCTGGGGGTGACGAGGGGTCTTGCCGCCACCGACTCAATCGGGCAAGTTCGAGCTCTGCTGCATCTGTTGCGAGGCTGCTGAAGACATCAGTTCAGATGTCCTGAAGGGGCAGCTCACAGCTGGTGTTGTTTTCCTGGACAGCAGGTGCACCTCACTAGGGGCCCTGGGCGCCACGCACCTTCCGCCACCGGTCGCGGTCGATTTTTGACTCATTGTCAAGCGTCTCCGAAATCACGTCTTCGCACGATTTGAGAAAAGGGTATCAATTGATGGAAGTGCTCAGGTTCTGGATCTAGCGCGATCATGGCCAGATCGCAGCTTCAAATACCCTTTTTTTTCAGCATCCGTCTTCTCTACACATTGCACTCGGTTTCCCTACACAGCGGCGTTGAGCAGACTTCACAGCAACAAGCATGCGAGATCATTCTGAACACCCGACACATGACATCAATATTTGTACCGCAACCCACAACATCATGTCAAAAAACGAACCTAAACCGGGGGCAACCGGGATGGTCCCAGCGAGAACGCTGTAGGGCCGGCCCTGTGGGGAAGTCAGCAACTGTGCCGCAACAGTAACTGATTGGATGAGGAGCTCCAGCAAGTCCACATCACCTGTGTGCATGGATTTGGGGAAATTAGATCAGATCCTTTCTCGGTCGCCTTCCGCACAGCTGGTGCTTTACACAACTGCGTTGAGCCAATGCCGCAGCGCCATCATCTTTTATGGCGTGCAGCGATGCTCTCTCCCTTTGCCCTGGGCTCCCCTCTCCGTAGGCTCCCCTCTCGGAGCATTCAAGAAAGGCACATCGTTCGTGTGCCACCCCACCGTCAGGCCAGTGTGTACAACTGATCCGCGCCTTCGAACGACACACCCATCATCAATTCCACGGCCAGTGGCGTGCGCAGACTCAATTCGTGCCAGATCGCTGCAGGCCTGCGTTATCCCACGCAACGCGATCGCTGCAGGCCCCACTCGCAGATTCTACACACAGGGCACTGCAGAACCTGCAGCGCAGAGGAGGCTTGTTGGAACACCCGAACAAGGGTCGACCAAGCATGGGCTTCATAATAACACTGCCTTGTTGCGAGACAGCCTACATTTTCGCCAATTTGGCCCGCCTTGGGTCTTTTGAACCAGCAGTTACCCACTTCAGCTTTCTTCCTTGCATCGGCCCCTCTCTGTCCCGGCCCGTCCCGCCATCCCGCCTCACAGATACCCCCAACCGCATCAACCCCAATGAGGGCGGAAACTCGAAAGGGCTCTTTCGCCTCCGACACTGCAGAGCCTACACGCAAGAAGCTGAAAAACCAGGAGGATGACGCAAACGGGAAGGGACCCTGGGCTTGCCCTTTCTACGCACGATATCCCAAGGAATACGAAAACTGCGGGAGTCTCAAGCTCACGCGGCTGTCCGACGTCACACAACATCTCAGCCGAAAACACCTGGTTCCAATACACTGCCCGAGATGCGGCCAACGTTTCGCAAACGGCGGAGAACTCGAACGCCATATCGTCCAAGGCTGCGAAGTCAAGCAATTCACTCCTTATCATGGCGTGACACTCGATCAAATGTGCGCCATAAGGAAAGGCAACCCCGAGTCCGATGTACCAGAAGCCACGAACAAGTATGAAAGGAGGTGGTATGGGAAATTTACTACTATGTTTGGCCACGACGCAGCCCGCCCAACTTCGCCCTACCGATCAGTGTTCAACGATGACATTACCCAAAAAATCCGATCATATATCGACGAAGGACACCTACACCGTTTCGCGAAAGAGTGTCGCCCGGACGACAGCAGATTCCCGCATGATCTCCTAAAACTTCTACACGATTTTGCTGAAAAGGCCAGCCCTGACAACAGCACCAGGGACTTGGGCCGTCCAAGTCCCGTTCCCCGTTTCGACCCGACCTCCGGGAAAGATCCGGATCTGCCCACCAGCCCTGGTCACAACACTCTAAGTCTCTTGGGACCTTTTCCTTCTGACGGCGGCGAAGGGTGTCCGTGGGACGATTCCCATTTCGGCCACTACTTGCAGGATTTTTCGGCCCCGACAAATCAAGGACCGGAAATGTGACGAATGACCATGGACGACATAATAAAAGACATGAGCACACAGCAGCATTAGTACATACCACATGTAGTACATACCACATGTGCGGGCAACAAAATTTCAACTCTGCTTCATCTTCTCGAAGCTTTTTTTCTTTTTCTGTCTGAACTCTTTTGGGTTTGAAGAGGGAATCTGATGTCGTTTCCATCGTGACTTCTTGCGCTATTCGTTCCACCACTTTCTCTTCACTATATCCTCTTCGAGTCCTCCTTGCGCACGCCAGACGAGCCTGATTTTTGCCTGGATGAAACCCGGCGTCATTAGTTTAGGTTTAGACGGCGGCGGGAGGATTTCATTATTCCTATTACGGCGTGGAGCATCGGAAACTCTATTCTATTTTGACTGCCCGCCCTATTTTTAATATGTAATTCTCATAGGCCTTTGATCACCGGACCTTCGATCAGGTTTTTCCTCCAAAAGAGTTTGGTGGTTTCTCAAAAAGTGTGTCAGAGGACTCGCAGGCTGATGTTTGCAAAATGTCCTTCGGTGATTTTCTCCTTCACCAAGAAAAGCTGAAAATGTGCCTAGATTTTATATCGGTAGAATTTGACAAGCTTTCAAAAGCCCGTCAACGCAGAAATATCACTTAGCTTTGAGCTCGTGACTCATGAGGCCTCGACTCCTTGCATTCGAAGCCTGGGAAGCCCTGCACTCGTTGAACTTGTAGCGTGGTCGTCAGAATTGGGGCCGCATGGGTGGAGGCATTGAGCCTTTTCTGTCAACACCTTAAGTTTCCTGACTCAGGCCTCAAGGTTTTCATTGTCCATCTTCAAGCCTTTTGAGAAAAAAAAAGAAGAAAAAAGAACCGAGGTGCCTGGACACATACCTACCTTGGTTCACCCATGATTGGCCGCCCGCCGATGCGTTAGGTACCACGCGAACAATCTTTTAGTTGAAAACTTGGAAGACGAGTTGCCTTGCGTCGATAGTGGAACAAACAGTCTTTTCAGGGCTGGACTTGGGCTGTATATATATAAAAAAAAAAGAGCAGATTGGTGGCGGGATGAACGATTGTGTTTTTGGAATTGTAGAAGTTTGATACTAGAAAGAGGAGCTCCACCAAAAGGTCAAGTTAAGTTGGTACCTAAGTAGGCAAGGTAGGTCGGTATTGGACGAAGCTGTATTTATTGATATTCATGTGCTGTTCTGCGCGCAGGGCTGAAGTCGGTTTCTGACCGTTTTCTAATTCTCTGGGTAATCCAATCATAGGACGGAGGTTGTTGGAGTAGCTCAGATGGGTATCTTATATAACCTCGATCGAGTCCAAAGTTGACAGTATAAATACACTTTGATAGAAATGAATACTACAAAGAAAAGAAAGGCATGACCGCATTGCCACAAGTAAGTAGGTATAGTTCAAAAACGAGAAATTACAAAGAAATTCAAAAGGAATGCGTAAAAAATCTAATGCTTAAATATGTGTGTGTATACCACATACTCAACTTGCTGAAACAAAGGATGGTCAAACGCAAATTGCCCCAGTACTGTGATCCTGTGAGCATCTAGCTCTAATCTTAACTCTCGAACCCTCTAGTGTTTTACTTCAAGACTCTCTTGACTCGGCCTCTTTCAACTCCACCGGACACTCGACTCCCGGATGAACAATATCCCACATGGCGCGATACTGCTCCGTAACAGACTTCCCCGAGTCAAGACACAGCGAGAGATCCCTCGTCTGCGTCTCGGTAAGTCCTTCGATGCTGGATAGACTTTCCGTTCTCTCACATGTGCGAATGATAATGTGGCCGTCGCGCGCTGCGTAGGAGTCAAATGTGGTGCGGCAGATGGGGCAAAAAGGAGGTCTTTTGTGGTGGAGAAAGAGATGTTTCTCGACGGAACGGGCGCTCTTCATTTTCTTGTGATTGCAGCGCCGGCCTTGTGGATAGCGCAGAGAGAACGGACATGGGAAGCTTGGTTCGCATGCTGTCGGGAGGTCGTCATCATCTGAATCTGATTCGTCGGAGGAGACAGCATTTTCGGGATTGTTGCATCCTAAGTCAATGGCGTCTGATATTTTCCCCGGTTTTGACTGAACAGTGTCTTGCCCTACCGCGGACCGTTGTCGCTTGGTCGAACTGGCTACCTCGAGCACATCATTGTTGCTTTGTCTTTTGGAGGAGGAGGTGCAGACCTGAGGGGGGGATTGGCTAGCAAACATAGCCAAACTTGTCGGAGCTGTCAGGACAGGTGTAGGATGTTGCGGCCACTGAAAGTCACGAGCAGCAAGACTGAAGTCAGAAGAAGAGACCGTGCTCGAGGGCGGGGTTGCAGTGTAGTTGATGTTGTCGGCAACTTGATTTCCATCAGCTGAAGAGGAGATTGTCGTCGCAGACGGGAGAGTAACCCAGCTGACAATGTAGTCGCTATTTACCAGCGGGATCTTGGGTTCGTCAAAGCCGTCTTCTGTCGTCGTCGTCGTGGTGCGTGGGACCGTGTTTGATCGCAAACGGGACTTCACTTCTGTAACACGGCCAGTCGGAGAGAGATCCTGCAAAAGAAGGTGGTACGACCCTGCCGTCGGGATCGCATGCCGAATTCGCATCGTTCTTTGCATCCCTGGCGGCCCGACTAGCGTCAACACCAATTGCGGATAGCCCCGCAGAAGACCCAACCCATGTGACTCGGTCTCTGGCCCAGGAATCGCCAACACCTCTGTTCCCTCCGTGTCCAACCCTCTCAGAGCGACATGTGGCTGGACTGGTGCGGTGTTCATGTCCAGCTGTAAGGATTCATCCCTGTGAGTGTACGTGGTGCTGTAAACTGCAAAGACGTCAAGACATTTGAACGCGAGACCGTCGATTAATACATGGGTACATGTTCGGGCTGGCACCTCCGGTAACCAACCAATTTCATGTAGGATTCCACCAATTCCAGCGGACGGGGCAATTGGCCGGCGCCGATATCTGGCACAGGCCTCACCATGGGCACCACGGCGCACTAATTGAGGCCGAGCAAAATAACTCGCGCAATTCCATTGGTTCCACTCCCGTCTTAGGAACGCGTGGGAGCCAATCAATCTTGGATGGGCTCGGTCTTTAGCGGGTATCCCCTGCAGCTCATGCGGGAAGAGCTGACGCCTTTTACACACAGTCAGACACTTAGTAGGCACGGGCGGACCACTTATCGTGGCACTGATGCGAATTGATCCTCATCGACACGACACAGCTGTGTAAATTTTTTCCTGTGTGCAAATTGACGCCGCTCCAAATTGCACGCTACAGCTACAGGCATTTGACGATCCATTGCCATTGCTCGCTTCCCAGAATCTGGAACTTTTGCGACCATGGTCATAATTCAAAATTGCAGCGCAGCAACTGGGGTCACACACTTCACGGGCAATCAAACCAATATCACTGACGACTTGTCACCATTTTGGACAGCCTTGCATTGGCCTTGGCGGCTACTGCACCAATGCCTTGCATCCTGCCCTGTGGCATTGCCCATCCTTGAAAATCAATCTCCTCCGCAATAGCCCTGTCAATTCCTTGAAAGTTCTTCCCTCAATCTTGGCCACTGCAAATCCTATCTCCATCGCAACCAAAGACAGATAGATATTCCGTCTCATGTGATGCAACTCCCATGTAATGCAGCCCCAACATTAGACCCCTGATGCAATGCAATCCTCACAACCCAAACCATTAAAAAAAAAAAAAAAAAAAAAAAAAACAAAAGAAAACAAA
>Ga0247760_1002114_pt1 | contig 16028 bp, 17 predicted proteins | sample UWRJL171409R4_FD_179936 | JGI IMG/M metagenome (GOLD analysis project Ga0247760, IMG submission 179936) | Plant litter microbial communities from Arlington Agricultural Research Station in Wisconsin, United States - UWRJ-L171-409R-4 | ecosystem: Environmental > Terrestrial > Plant litter >... | reverse complement strand
TCAACTGTGACTGCGATGATTTGGAGCCAGCTCAATTCGGAGCCAGTTCCAAAAAAGCTAGTTCCAAATATGAATATTCTGTCTAGACAGCACGTTCCAGCCCACATTCACTATTGCTTAATTAGAGACATCATCGAAAACGATGTTAGAATTATCACGGTCCATAAATGTGTTATTAACGAACGATCTAAGGCTTTGCGGTGGGCTGCTAGAGCCTTGATATCGAAGTTTCGATGTTTACACACTGGACGACCCAACTACGGGAAGACATTCCGAATCTGTGTCCTCCAGCGTGCTCTATCAGGCATCCTCGCACCAACACGACGCGCAGTCTTTACCCGATCAGTTTAGTCTTTTCACTTCTGCTCTTTATGAGAGACGGTAGATATGGATGGGTACTATCTTTACGACATAAGAAATCCGCCTCCCGAACCGTGTCTTGCAAAGTCGCCTTCCTCTACATCTCAAGCATCCCTTCCGATCCTGTGAGCATTTTATGCTCCTGGTGCCTCAATGCATCCAGAGGTGGAGTTGGTCTAGCAGCATCTTATGCTGTGTTATTGTAGCCACTCCCCTGAACCACATCCCCCCTTAGGGTCCGCAAAGCAATTTATGCTCTTGCCAAACAGCCAATATCTCCTCCAGAACCCGAGGTACCCTGGCCCAATCTCTCATATCCTAGCACTCTCCTCTCCGTCGTTCCCATTTCCGTTCCTAACCCTTCCGGGGCTTAACCTCCTCATCGGCAACGGGGTGCAGCATCAACTTGAGCGGATAGGTAGGCGAGTTCTTGGCGTAGCCCATGGCCCAGTCGTAGCCGACGGCATAGGCAAAGACCCTGCCGTCGCGGCTGAAGGCCGAGGCCGAGATGGCGCCCTCGCGCCGGGGGAAGGTGTAGAACCGCGCGTGCGCTAGCCGGTCCCAGAAGTAGATGCATCCGTCCGAACCCGCCGTGGTAAAAATCGATGTGTGCACCGGGTGGAAGTTGATGTCGTTCACAGCCCACACGTCCACCGTCTTTGTCACGTCCTTGGCTGCGCCTTTAGGCGCGGGGGCCTCGTGTCGGTGACAACGGAAGGTGAAGGAACTGAGATGGATGGTTAGTCACCTGGCGAGTGTGGTATAGCGGGATAGTGGGGTCTGTACTGAGACTTGTCCGACGAGGTCTCGGGAAACATCTTGATACCAGCACGCCCCTCGATGCTGCCCACAGCGTAACCCTTACCGTCAGGGAAGGCAGTCACGACGTGGGTCTGGTGCTTGAGGGGGTCGTTGGTGGTGGAGTTTTTGAAGTTGTTGGGGTCGGCCTTCAGGTCGACAAGCTGAATGTGGCGGTCCGCGGTGGCAATTACGAGAAGGCCGTCAGCAGCGTCCATGGAGTAGACACGCTCCTTGCAGGTCAAAGTCGCAAGGGGAGAGCCGGTGTTTCGGACGTCCCAGTAGCGCACCGTCTTGTCCCACGACCCCGTCACGATAATGTCCAACGGGGCGTTAGGGACCTTGACAAAGCGCAGAGAGCGGATGGGCGCGTCGTGCGCGATGAATGATGTTGCCTGGCCGGTAGCGGCGGAGAGAAGATAGACTTTCTTTCCGGCACCAGCTCCAGCAACAATGGTGCCATCCTAGACGAGTGGTTAGAGCGAGATGGCTGCCCATCTCGGGGGAAGCCGTGCGCTTACCTATAATCACGAGATATTCGTATTGTTTCCTTCATTCTTCCCGATCGTTCGAGCTGTTGGGTTAGACGCATTCAGACTTACCTGATTCCAGTCGCAGGTAAAGACCGGCGATCCTGCGTCGATGACGCCAACGCCCTTGGCGGTCAGATCATTAGCAACATCGTAGATGTGGACCTTTCCGTCCCACGACGAGGCCGCGAGGTAGCTAGCCACCGGCGACCACCGCAGCGTGGAGATGGTGTCTGTCACGTTAGACGTGACAGCCTGGTCCCTGTCCACAGACGCGCCTACTGCCTGCGAGGGGAGCGAGGGTGTCTTAGACTTGAAAGACGACATATTGGCCAACTGGAATCCTTTGTCGAGACTCAAAAGAGGAGAAAGGTGTTGAGACGCCAAGTTTGTCGTGGGTGAAGTCGGGTAGGACTTGAGGTGAGGGCGAAGATCCATATGGTCTGCTTCCGATTCACCCGCGTGCCCCACCTACCCCGCTTGTTGCGCAGCCCATCGATTGTGAGCTGACTCAGATTTGGAGCTAGCTCTTTTTGAGCTACCTCACTTTGAGCTGGCTCATTTTTTGAGCTGGACCACTTTGAGCTGGACCAGGTTTTGGGCTGGTGTCACGGAACTTAGATTGCTGCCTCCGGTCACGGGACCACGCGTGTGACTCACGCGATATGGATTGATTTAGTCGCGTCGACGTCGCTCTCGCGACGTCCTTTCTTTCCTTTTCCTTCTTTGCGTTACATCTTATATCTAGAGACGACCATAGCTACTTCTAGATTGATATCTCATCAGAGAGTTACAAAAGACCCTCACAGTAGCTCAAAATATAAGCCAGCTGCGGTACCACACAGCCACATTTAAGTGGTCCCAAAACGAGGCCTAACTATAGCTAATAGGAGCACCGCTATCAACTAACATTCCCTAAAACAGACTACAGTAGCAGAAGGAAAGAAAATCCATCGCGACACACGTACCATATTAATACCATCGCTATGGTCCGTGCCATAGTCCGTGCCATTGCCAGAAGGAAGCTTGGCCGAGAGCTCTACCGAGGCCATCACAGGGTCTCAGACAAGCCGCTCGGTACTGTCTATACTCTATCATAGCCGCGGCCCAAACCCGACAAACATTAAGACGCACCTCAACTGAGCCAAAGACGCAATACTTTTCAAGCCTCAAACTAAAGCGGAATCGCTAGACCACAAGCCTCGTTCCGAAAGGTTTTCGAGGGCCCGCCAGGGCCCGATCTCCTGTATACCCCATCCTGCCGCCCACCTCTAAGCAGCCCCCACAAACACTCGTCAATTTTGTTTCAGATGAAATCACATGCTCTCGCGTAATCTTGCAGAAAAAGAGTCATTGAACTGCTTCGGGGAATCACGCCTAGTCGCGCCGGCCAATAAGAATGGCCAACAGAATTACTCAAACTCCCTATGACTGAAGTCCATCCAGGGAGCTGTTTCATTCACTTTGTAAGTTCTTTAACGCCAGAATTTCTTTCTTTCTCTTCGTTTCCGTTCACTAGTTCCGGATTTCTGCATTCCCAATAGTTGCTTTACTTAATTGCTCCAACTTCTTGCCGCTACTATGCTTTCATGTACGGTATTTCCCCCTAACGTCTTGTTCCTGTACCTTTAATAGCAGTATAATACTTTTAAGCGACGTATACTGAGATAGAAGTACGTATAGGCTATAATAAATTGTACTAGCTAGGGACGGCTTTCTTGTTGACTATTGTTGTTTGTGTCCCACGTAGCTCCAGCGCAACCCGGCCCAACGTCCTGTCTTGTACCTTGGAATTAATGCAGGCGAACGCGGCCACGCACGGGAGATTCTGTCGGACCCCGGCTGACGACGGTGTTCTATTGCCGGGGGCGCGGAGCGAAAATCCAGTTGCCAGCACACTCATTGGTTGCAGCGTCCGTTCGCACACATCACAACCCGCATGAGGCAGTGCTTTGCGGCTGTGCTCTAGCTAGCGGTATGCTAGGATGTGTAGGCTGTCCAGCGCCGGGCTTATAGATACCCCGCCACAGATGCTCGGTTTGGGCATTTGGATCAAACCTGAAGTTTGATCGACTCACCACAAGCGCTCAATCCGTTCTAACCTGTCGATAAAATGGCTGAGGTCGGAACTGCGATCGCCATTGTCCAACTTGCGGACAGAGTCATTGGACTCTGTATGTACTGGATTGAGGCGGTCCGAGATGCTCCAGCGGATCTTCGCTCCATTCTTCTAGAAACTTCAATGCTCCAGACAATCTTCAAAACATATTGAATTCCTAATTGCTTGCGACAATACCGCATCAGCCGCCTTCAACGATCTTGCAAAGCCCGATGGCACGCTTGAGCATTGCCACAGGATTTTGACAAGCCTGATTGACCTGTTTCCCGATGGAGATATGTGCACGGGACATGCTTCCTCATCAAAGTTCACAGTGATGACGGCAAGGCTAGCGTGGCCGTTCAAGGAATCCAAAGCTCGGAAACTACTCGAAGAGCTGGGTCGATACAAGACGGCTATTACCCTGGCGCTGACTGCCGCGTCTGCGTAAGTGCCGGAGCCGCATCTGAATCTTCATGGCCAAGAACCTCAGAGATTGCTCCTACGTGTTCTCAGTTCAAAGCTAATTGCATCTCGATTTTAGTCAGGATATTAAGGATACCAAGGAGAAAGCAACAGGGATGTACGACATGTTGACTGGTAAGTCCACATCAGAGCAGCAGCAGGTCGCCCGTAGTATTACCCATATACCAGTGACGGCAACTCGCTGGAGACAACTCGTGATGGGAGTTGGGTAACATTGACTGACTGCACTCTAGAGAGTCAACGTAACGAGTTTTGCCGATGGCTTCAGACCACGGATCCGTCTCCTGTGCATAATCGATCTCGGAAACTTGTTGAGGATGGAACCTGCAACTGGATGCTGCGATTACCCGAATGGGCCGACTGGCTCGCCGCAAAATACCGGTGCCTCTGGATACACGGAATCCCTGGCGCTGGGAAGACGGTACTGGCGTCTTACTTGGTCGACACGGTTACATCCCACTGCCGTAATGAACTTGGGCCAAATTGTGATGCCCTCTACTATTATTGTTATTTCGGTCATAACCAGGACGAAAGCGCCCCATTATTGCGATGGCTGGTAACTCAGCTCTGCCGCCGGGCAGAAGCTGTCCCGGCTGAAACCTATGCCACCTTCAAGCAGAGGTGTGAGCCTAGCCTTCCGAAGCTCCTCGATGCTCTAGCAACTATTCTTGATGGCTTCCAAGCAATCTACGTCATTGTTGACGCCGTAGATGAGAGCAAGCCCCGAGAGGATCTACTGAAAACCCTCCGGGACCTAGGCACCGATCCGCGATTCAGCAAAATCCAGCTCCTGGTCACGAGCCGTGAGTACATCGATATCGAAAGGGTGCTTGAGCAGATATCTAAGCCGGTGTCGATGTCCAATCCCTCCATCGAGCTGGATATACAACGTTACATTCGGTCGAAATTGCGAGAGAATCCCAAATTTAAGCGCTGGAACCCCCAGCTACGTGACGAGGTAGACGCGACTCTATCCACTCGAGCGAAGGGAATGTAAGTAAACTTTGTAAATGTTATAGCTGACGTGTCTTTCTAATGAGATATACCCGGTTAGGTTCCGCTGGGTTGTTTGCCAACTCGATCGCCTCCAACGGCTCAAAGGCGAGCCTCATATTATCAGACACGCTCTGGCAACTCTCCCAAGGACACTAGACGAGACATATGAAAGGATCTTCCTCGACATTTCGGACGAGGAACGATCATTTGTACGGCAGTGCCTGAGATGGATTCATTTCCACAATGAGCATTACAACGCAGATGGCATCCCTTGCGCAATTCTTCTTCAGGCCCTCAGCTCCAGAGATGACGAACAGCGCGAACCAGAAGATGAGTATGCATATGACGCACAAGACATCAAGGAAATCTGTGGTTGCCTAGTAAATATCTCTCCAGGAGATGGCTTCAAAGTTTTGGTACTCGGCGATGATTTACAAATCCCGGTTGTTTCTTTCGCCCACTACACCGTGCGCGAGTTCCTCGATTCGGGTCGTATATCAACCAGCCCAGTCGGGTTTTTCATGCTTGAAAAGCCAGTTCAACCTGATATTCAGCGGAGAATCTTACTTAACGCGCTTAAACACCAAGCATCTGACCTCCAGACTCCAGTTGATGGCGAGTTCAAGGAGTGCAGAATCAATATTTTTCGCAATTTAACGGGGCGCTTCCGTTTATATTGTGTTGTCTCGGCATTTTTTTCTCTATCCACCTATCCGAGCGAGATTATACGTCACCAGGACCTCAACGACCACGTGTTCAACATGCTCAGCCCATTGGGTGCTCACAATCAGCCGATTATGCAGTTTTTGCACCTGTGCGAATTTTATCTCGGCCTCATCAGCGGAAATAGTCAGATGCATTCCCTTAGCGCAATGGCGTTTACGTCAGTATGTTGGAGGACCAGCGACAACCCCAGCCGGGCCCTCGAGTGCGCCATGCTTCTATTTTCCATTCTCCTATTTACCACCAACTTCAAGCCCCTGGCGGAAGAACTTTTTCAGAAAATTCAGCAGAGTCTAGACTTTATGCATACGCCATTACGGTTTAGAATCAACGTAGAAGACGATGACGAGGAAGGTTGTTGGTATGAATTTGATGGGGTAATGGTCGAGTTTTTTGCCCAAGTGTGGGGAGGATATGAAACGGGTGGACCTCTCGAATTCATCCTCGATCAAGAGACAACTCTACCCAATCCTACAGCAGTACTATACTCCTATATTAGCAGATCCCGGCACCCCGACGATCGCAATAGTTACAAACAGCGGCGGCTGTTGAGTAGAATATTGGAACTTGGCTGCGACCCGAATGGAGAGGGGTACACGACGACTCCCTTACAGATAGCTGTGGCAGCTTTCGACTTTGTCGAAGTTGAGACACTGCTCCGTGCAGGAGCGGATCCAAATGGGCTGGGACACCTGGACGGTATTCAGTGGTCTGGCATATTCGGCGACTGCAACCATTTGGAAGGCTTGAGCGCTCTCTATATCTGCCAAGATGGATCCAGAAACGCGCCTTCGGAAGACGAACGGAGCATGCTTGAAGCACTCCTCCTCCAGCATGGAGCTGAATCTTTTGCTACAGCTCAACCGTTTCTGAGCTCCGACAGCAATGAAAAATAATCAGACAGGATACTTCAGGCGTTTAGTAAGGGGATTCGTAATAAGAAAGATGTGAGCATTGAGAGAATGGGGCAACAGTGCACAAAATTGAAATACAAACATATCGCCCAGGAGCTGCTCTCTTCCAAATGCCCCTTAATGGGCCCTATAGCATGCGTCTAGGATAGTCATATGCAAGTAATGGTCGTCTAAAAATGTGTCATGTCAGCTAGTAAAAAAGCATATCCTTCACTGCAGCCGGATCAACGAAGCTTTGCAATAAACAATCCAAAATCTTCAACTTTGTCCTCTCCAGTTTCGTTCCTCAAGGCTCTTTAGACAAGCCGCTTGCGATTTGCGTCTCCTGTATCTCCTATACTCCGCTACCAACCCCTCAAGAAGCCTCACAAACACACATTAGTTTCAAAGATCACTTGCGTACGTGAAAATAGGAGCGACATGTATCTGTGGGAGCGGGCACTGTGTAAGCGCCAAGAGGGCCTAAAAGCAGGTCTCTAGAAAACTAAACAGTAAGGAAAAAGCGGGAAGCCAATTTCGCTAGCGACTGTAGATTGCGTTGATGACAAAAAGGCTTAGGCCGCGCCATAACTTTGGTCGAGAAGCATTTGGACCCCCTTATCATGAGGTGAGGCTGGAGCAGCGGTTCTTGGCACATAGGTCTGTAACATGTGTGTTGGAGCGTCATCAAGGCTTACCTAGATGGCTAGGTACTTACTTAACCCTACTTTTTAAGGCCCAGGGAGGCTTCTCATTAGCCACTGTCAGGCCGAATTAGCCAAGATTTTCCAAAATCCACAGCGCTTTTTCCATTCGCTGTCAAGAAAAGCTGCTCCTGCCTTTATTTTTATTTTTTTGTCAACAGTGGTTGAATGTGTAGTCCACTCAACGCGTGACACAAATTTCTCAACCACCCAGCAATTCCGGTCGAAAAAAATTAATAATTTAAATTACTCGGCTAAGGAAATAGGTATTTAAACGACCATCCAAGCCATCCAGACTATCCAGACCATCCAGACTATCCAGACCATCCAGACTATTCTTTATTGGCCAATGGGGGCCAGTGGGGGCAAACAGGTCGATAGAATAGCTGTACGTGACCACCCTGATCATGACTACTATAGAAAAACTGGGTTCTGGGCCGGATTAACCCCTTCCAGTGCCAAGATTACCTATGGTATTACCCAACTCAGTTGACTAATTCAACGCGTGATTTTAGCAAGCCGAGCCCTCCTGAGCTGCCCAAACCCGAGCCAACTCCAGGGGGGTATATTGAGTTAGTTGGCTCGATCAGAGCGCTGATCCTGAGCCGGGAAGGCCGGAATTGGGCATGAGCCATCGGAAGGGGTGGGTGGTAGGCGTAGGTCAATATAGGAGATGGATTGGCTGGAGACCGGAGCCGTACCGAGTTACAGCTGTCTACAGTCCTCCACGGACGTCATTGCAGTAGATTTACTAAAGTGGCCCTAATTTAAAATACAACTCTGAGTCGCAGGTTTCAATATACATGGAATAATATACACGCAAAATCCATCTTCCTCTTTCCTTCGACGCTTTCCCGCTCGAGAATGAGATTGCCGACTACGACCTACTCCCCGGCATCTCAACTATTTGCGTCCCTCCCACCTCGGGCTGATTTGGCGGCGGGGCATACTGATACTGAGGCGGAGGCATCGGTGTAGACGCGGGACTTGATGCCTGTGCCATCGGTGTTTGGTGTTGACCACTCCCGGTCCCGCTCCCATTAACTCCCCAATCCGATGGCGGCTCCGTCTTGGCTGCGGGCGGAGCTCTCCGCAGACTCCGGCGATGATACCAGAGGATAGCAGACACCACAATCGCAAGAAGGATGATGCCGCCAATGACGATTCCAGCAATCGCCCCTGCCGAGATACCACTTCCAGAAGAACTACCGCCTTCGATGGAACTCCCGGATCCTGCACCGGTCCCACTTCCCCCGGCCGTGCCCTGCGAATTCCCACCCCCACCTCCACTCCCTTCTCCGTTGCTGCCCCCACTCCCAGAATTCCCCCCCGAGGGTGTTTCCCCACCGGATGTGGGTGCCGTAACCAACGAAGCGACTCTCGTCGCGGGAATGCCACTAACATTTGGTTCGCACAGCCCCGCACTCCCCGAAGCAGGTAGAACGCCGAAATAGGTCTTGGGACAGCAGAAATACTTGTTTTTGGATAAAAGGTACATGTCCCATGTGGAGTTGGCGCATACCGGTCGGTTAGCGACGGCAGCTCGGCAGTCGGCTTCTATTCTCTCAATCACCTTTAGCGCCAATACTTCTCGGAGAAAGGGGCGGGGAGAGGGGGTTGGTTACCCGATGGACAGCAATAAATAGTAAGAATATCATCCTGACACGTCTGGCCGGAAGGACAACAGTTCAAGTTATCAAAGCCGTAGCGGACCGTACATTTTGACGGAGAATGCGCCGGACATTCGGAGCCCATGTACCCGAGCGGCCAACCGCCGCGATATTCGGACTGGCGCGCGACGACAGGGGCATTGGCATTGCGTTCATGATGTTGCGCGACGCGCGGTGCGATAAGTCGTGGACGGGGCGCGTCGTCTGGTAGTCGAACGGCGTTGAGAAAGGAATAATCCATTGTTCTCTACCTAGGTGGTTCCGATGATGTTGAAATGGAGTTTTTGCAAGGGGGGAAAGTTGGGCGACAGAAAAATATCGGGAAATGAGGGGAACAAAATGTCAAAGCCTCAGCCGCACATGGCAGGAGTGGTTGGATGAAACGTCAAGCCAGGGTGGGACTGGAGCCAAGACTTTGGATGTTACCCCGAAGCAGCGCGTTGAACAGGGGCTCACTATGAGTTTATGAGTTCGCTTTGGCATTTAATGCAGGGGTTATAAATGCAGGGACTGACTACTCTGATTTTGGTGTTACACGGAATCGGTAGATATCTGGCATCATGAAGAGCAACAACATGAATCTGACCTTGTAAATTTGGAATCAACTTTAGAACTGGCCGCTTTCTTTCTCGCGAAACGGATATCTCCAGTTCCTTAGCTTGGTGAATATTGTGGGTAGACACCTTACCCAAAAAGCCTTCCAAAATCGATTCCAAAGCTGCTTCCAAACGCCGAAATAGACACCTTCTTGCCAATGGTAAAGCCACATCCCAACAAGTGGCCACCTACCGAATAATCATTCAGTCCAATATCCGTCTGCACGCCCACCCCGACATTCAAGTCAAAGACGCTAGCCTGGAGATCCATCAGGTTGACCTTGGCGTCGACGCCCGCGTAGACGGGGAAACCATCGTTCCCGCCGGCGACTCCGCCAAACTTGGCGCTGGCTTTGGCCTCGAGGAAATCCGCCGAATACTGCGAGATGGGATGGCCGTGGGTGCTAGCGACGTGGAAAACCGCCGCCTTGGCCGAGGCATCCAGCGTCTTGAACACGGCGTCGGGATCCGTTCCGTCCAGGTCGACGCCCACTCGGTAGTATCCGGCCTTGGCGTCCCGATTCTCATCCGAGTGGTTGGTTACTCCGACAAAAATCTTGCTGGGGTCCGTCTCCGTCGTGGCGACAAACGTGGTGGTGCCGTCGTGGTGGTCAAGGGCGGCGAGCTTCAGAGCCGGGTTGGCTTCCATTTGTTTGGCGAGTTGCTGGAGGACAGCATTCTGGGCGTCCTTGAAAAGAAAAAAGGTTAACGTTAGATTTAATAGCCTCATCATTTCTTATATGAACTCACCTTGGGCACTGAGACGAGGACGGGAACCTCTTTGGCAATGATTTTCCCTCCGAATCCAACATAAAACTTGTCGTCAATATTAATCGACGAGTGGACCCATTCCCCTTTTTCGTTCTTGAGCTCGGCTTCCAGGTGAGCTTGCACTGCCCCAGCAAGATTGAGCGTTGAGAACAACCCTACCTTAGTTACCCAAGGACCCCGACGTCTTTCGGTGTGTATCACAGCAAAAACTTTAAACCGATAAGGAGTTAGCTTACGGACGATTAGGTACGTGAGGAGTAGAATATAGCTTGCCGGCTCGTCAACCATGTCGGTCAGTCCCTATACTGGAATTTAAGGGAGTGCGGGTACATGAGATAGAGTTATTTTGGCAAATTGCTAATTGCAGATATCGAGTGTATTGCGTTGTCCAAGTCAATTCAAGAAAGAGCAGAGCGGCCATTTGATGTCAGGCACTTCAAAGGAATAATTTTCGACTCATTCCACTTGGTCGAGAATCTAGAGAGCGCGACCCCCAAACCGGACGACCTACTTTCCGTGTATTCCCCGTATACTACTAAGGGGTATAATAAATATAGCATTCCTTGCATTTCCTAGTAAATTTATGTATATAAAAAAGGTCTATAGCATCTCCCAAGCCCCTTGAAGCCGATTTGACTTATAAATAATTTCTTTTTTAAACCTATTTAATTACTAACGTAGCTTTTTATTAGGTTACCCTCCTCCAAAAACCAGGTTCGGGTATATGTACGATATTGCAGTGTACTTACTACAGTAGCCGGAACCCAGTGCAGACAGGGGCAGTTCGCCGTAGAGGATGTAAACAGGTGTATGCGGTAGCTGGTCCAAACAATGGGGTGCCGGTGGAGCTCGCGAAGACAGAGTTCCTAAGGCTAGCCAAAGGCCATAAACTGGACAACAACCCAATTAGACTGGAAGGGACAGACTATTAGATTTTTTAGGGTTCAAAAAAAGTGTTAATTCTAATCTGTTCCAATGTATCTATAGTAGTCGGAAACCCCCTTATTTATAGCTGTTACAGTGTATGCTTCCGGGGCGTTATTACTACCTAATTATCGTCACTATAGCTGACGTGGTGGTCTACTTCATTCTAACACAAACACCCTGCACCCATCAAGCCAGCGGCAAGAGTCAGGTACCTTAAAGTCTGGGGTCGAACCTACGCTGAAGTTTAAAACACATGCGCGCGAAGTGGCCAAGAGGGAGCCAGAGGCTACCTAGCCAACTGTCTAGGCCGTCTGAACACCACGCTCCGAGGGTTAACCCCTGCCCAGAGGCGTGCAAGGTGGCGAGGGTGTGCGGCACGAACGGCAACAGTGATGTACGCGACAGAAGCATCAATGGCGGCCGGGGAGCACAAGAGTCAGCTCGGCGACTACAAGAGAGGTCAGCACCAACTCCGGGATACCTAGAAGACATACTCGACAGACCACTCAAGGCCCTAGCCAAGGCCGTGGTGCCAGCCTACAAAACCACGCGGAACGCAGCGGTGCAGAGAGAGAGTCAGGGGCCCTGCCTACGACAATGATTTTGGCCGTGGTTAGAGAGGTTCTATGCTCACGACGGGGCGGGATGAGCGTGGTTTGGGATGGTGAGGATTTTTGACAAGAGTTGTACTTCGGAATGCGGTGTGCCAAGAACAATGGCGAAGGAGCTTGTTGGGTTGTTGGGCAAAAATCATTTTCAAAGCAGAGCACAAGTGAGTCAGGAGTGGACTACTTGTTCAGGAGTGATGGCAAGATAAGAGGGGGACGCAGACGAGGAGGTATGCCCCCCCCCCCCGCAGGAAACCTAGTAGTGACGATTACATTCCAATGCAGGCCTCTTCCGCTCCATTATGAAACAACTGTAGATATATATATCTTATTAGTATCCGAAAACTCTCTCACTCCACGCAATCCTTCAGAACTTCCCGAATCCTGCATACAATATCCTCGTAGGTGTCATCGCTCCTCGTCGAGAACTTGACGATATTGGAATGATCCTTATCCGCCCGAATACCCTCTTCGTTCTCCCAACCCAAAAGTACGGAGCTCGCAGATGCAGCCATCAAAGAATCTCCATCTCGCTGGGGTCTACCGGATGTCTTGGTAAGGGCCTGCGTTTTTCCTGACTCGTAGAAGCTGAAAACCTGTTTACACTTGGCAGCCTCCTGAAAACCGGAGAGCTCGTTCAAGAGGAAGTCGCCCTTGCCAAGGCGGTGAACTAGGAGCCGGGCTCTATCCACTTCTTCCTGATTTGCATCGTTCAAGTCCATGGTGTTGAGCATGTCGTCGACGTGAAAGCTCCTCATGGGACACGCCATTAGAAAAAGGGCGGTAGTCGCCAAGTAAACTGGGCTTTTCTTGGTGAAGGCTTCGACAAGAGCCTAGGATGCGGTTAGCAAATGGGGATGGAACTCGAGCGACATAAAGGCGGGGGAGGAGGAGCTCTGCAGGTGATTTCGGGAGGGTTGAACCTCGGTTGGAGCGTCAAACCACGACAAACGTACCCGTGCCAATACTAGACCACCATAACTGTGTGCAATGAAGATGATGGGCCTCTTGTCAGTCTGTGATGGATCAGATACCGACAGCTGCCCGTGTGACTAGGTAGAAATGGATACCCACCTCGCCGCTCCGGACCTTCCTCAAACTTGAAAGCAGTGTTTTTGCTTGGGCGGCAAGGTCGTGTTTGGGGTGATCCCTGTCGATGTCGCTGAGGAAGTTGGAGTCGTACCCGTACAGGAAAATTCGGCAGTCCTCGATATCTTCTGGAAGAAAATCTCGTAGCCACATTGTTGGTCTGTCTGTTTTACTGAGCCAACTGCCAAATGGGTGGCCATTGAGTCCATGAATAGCAAAAATGCTGGTAGATGGGGAAGTTGTCAGATTCATTGGCATTGGTAAGGTAGGTATGGAGGATGAAATGACCAAAAATAATCACCACTTACTCGGCTTTCACTTCCATGTCTGGAGGTGGCTCATACAGATGGGTGAGTCCAATAAAGCGGGCATCTACCTCCAGCGTCCGTTCAAGTTGGCCGCTCTGTTTGTTAGTCATAGTATCGACTTGGCCTGAGCTAAGTAGGACCCGGAAGCTCTCAGGGACTCCCCCCCGAAAGTATAATAGTGCTGACCCCCGTTTCCGTGAAACAGTAACGCCCAGGACTTCATAGTGGACTAAAGTGTCGTCTTCGACGTTGGCTTTGATGATATCTCTCACGGTATGTTCCGTGGTCTGACCATGTTCCAGCTTGACTTGGCGCACACGGAATACGCTCAGTCGTGACTCTGGATTTTGCGCTCTGAGACTTGTGTTAGTAAATACCTTAGTGAATAAAGGCTGAGCATCGGGGCGTGCGGCTTACTTTGGAATCCGGGGAACTGTTTGGTTTCTGCTCGGTTCTCTTGATAGTATTTCCACCTTATTGATTTCTACGACAGGCGTTTTGATTTTCCTGGTTGGGAGTCTTCGTTGCCTTTTGGGCTGCCTGAAGGTAGGCCGAAACTCGGGTACCAGCATTACTCCTGACTCTTCGTCTCCGCATTCTTCTTCCGTATCTCCCTCAGCTATGGCCGGTAAAGCGTGGTCTTCGTCGGCGGCCAAATTTGCATCCGATCGTCGGCGTTTACTTCCAGCTGTGGGTGGTTTTGCTGCTACCTCAAGTCGTCCAAGGATTTCCTCGCGTACTGCACGTTGAAGTGCATCCAATCGGGACTCCCGGGCCCTCGGCTGCTGCTTGGGAAGGTAGAGGGCGGCATGGATTGCCTCAGCGTACAGGCCACCTCCCTCCGACTGGGCCCGATCAGCGTACTGACAGAGTTTCCTCCACTGCGAAACCAGGTCACTGCACTCGCTCAGGTCGATTTCCTCCCCAAACTTGAGTTCCAGTAGGAGCTTGGCAAATGCGAGTAGGACTGATGTGGATTGATGACCAATGCGAATCGTATCCGCAGGGTGCTGTTTTCTCTGACAGGGTTTGTCGGTGAATGTCATGTACAGCCGCCCGATATAATCTTCGTCGCTTCCAGGCGGCTGAAACAGATAGATGTGTTTGCTGTCCCATAATGGGTTGCCGGATTTTGTATTCAGAAAGGATTGCGCAAGGCAGTGAGCCAGCTTGAGAGCCACGATATCTTTTTGATACGGTCCAATTGCAATCTCGGCAGATGCAAAGTTGTCTTGAGTATAGGGGCGAAAGGCACCTCGCTTGACTAAACGCTCAAAGGCATGGGATTGGAGAATCGCTTCCTCTGTTTGAATTACAGATGATGAGGGAGGCCCTCGGAGCTCTCGGCCGTTGAATAGTACGTTACTCTCAAAGAATAGCACAAGTGTGTCACTGGTGTGTCGCTGATGGAGCTCATTGCAGAGGTCAGTCACCTGTCTGGCCTCATAGGATTCCTCGTGATAGTCCCTACCCTCGGTTGTTAGGAAAATTTCACAGATAGGATAACTTTTGGTCACTTGGAAGGACCCAGGAGTCACTTACCTCCGATATGGGATACACTGTGCGTCGTGTCGTTGGTGTTTTCTCGAACAGTCTGACAGCAGCATGTCAAGTGTTGGGATGGGCCCGTTTGGGCCTGCTGCCTCAAGTTTGTGCGAGAGCGATAAAAGCACCTCATGCGTTGATTTGCAAGTGGTGTAGTGGTCGAGTAGGACCTGCAAGACCGATGTTGCGCGGTTACTAAAAGCGGTAGCGGCCGAATCATTTTGTTTGGGGATGGGTCGAGTATAGCCGCTGCCGAGCTGTTTTTGAAACTGCGTTCCCAAGATAAGATTGCAAGCCTTCGTGGCTTCCAACACATCCTTTGCTTTTGAACCTGACGGGACCAAAAAAAGCACCTTTTGTCCGCTGATTGGAATGGGGCTCGCGATGAGGTCCACGTCTGAGGATTTGGGGATCTCGTCTGTGGATCCAGCGATCTCCTCCAAGGGCTTTGTGGGTTCCTCCAAGGATGCAGAGATCTTGCCAGAGGTCCGGCCCCTCAAATACTCGCACAATGCTTGCAGTCTCGGGTAAGCCGCCCTGGGATAGTCGCTGACATGGGGTTCGTTGGCTTTTGATGTGGTTATGAGTTCGAGATTCACAAAGCCCTCGAGATGGCCGCAAAGACGCTTCAGACTTTTCTGTACGTCGATGAACAGGGGTTCCGGCAATGTTTTCGTATCTAGCCTTACGAGAAATAGTTGTCGAAGGTCGGTTTCCAGAAATGTCAAGTCGTTGTCAATGAATTTCGGGCTGCTGGTGCGAGTGAGCTGGCCCCGAATAGAAGCGCGCTGGTGCTGAGACCACCTTCTTACGGTAGTCTCCGCGATGATCTGTATGATAGACCATTCAGTCGACGTTGTGAGCGTTAGCTCAAGGGCGCTCATGGTCGGGTACGGGTCAAGGAAACCGGAGGCGCGGGTCTCTGT
>Ga0247760_1002113_pt1 | contig 16042 bp, 15 predicted proteins | sample UWRJL171409R4_FD_179936 | JGI IMG/M metagenome (GOLD analysis project Ga0247760, IMG submission 179936) | Plant litter microbial communities from Arlington Agricultural Research Station in Wisconsin, United States - UWRJ-L171-409R-4 | ecosystem: Environmental > Terrestrial > Plant litter >... | reverse complement strand
GCAGTTCCGTCCAGCATGCCCTCCTCTGCCACGCCACCCCCAGGGGCCGCCTTCTTGGCCGCCAGCCTCTCCCTCACCATGCGAGCAATCGCATTGTCCGTCCGCACATCCAGCACTTCCATCTTTTGTTTGAGCTCCCGTTTCAAATCCCAATTTGGCTTCTTTGGCTGCAGCTTGAATAGATCGATGCCTTTGTCATCCTGCTCGTCCAGCGCTGCCTGTTGTCGTGTCTCCTCCTCGATGTCGGCCGCGTGTTCCTCTAGGGTGGGGTTGGCGAGTGTTTCGATTGGGGGCGCTTCAAAGCCAAGCTTGGGGCCTCTAGTCTCGGGATCGTAATTGCGGCCGGAGAGGTGCAGACGTGCAACGTCAGTCGTGGGCGGAGAGGCACCATCATGTGTGTCCGAGGGGTCGGCGGGGTGGCCGCTCTCGTTTTCGGTGTCGGGTTGCTTCCGCTTCAGAGATTTGAGCTTGGCCAGACGGGCTTTCCGATCGTCTGCAGCGGCAGCCAAGGTCGTGTGAGAGGACATTTTATTGGTGTGTGTTTCTTCTTCCCCTTGCGATGCAGATTTTCTAGTCGAGTCGGTTCTGTCCAAAGGAATTAATGTTAAGGTGCATGCATACTAGCATGGGTCCTGGGCTTTCGTATGGTGGAGTATCCGCACGAAGTAACTCACAGTTGACCAGCCAATCGCGAGGCTTATCGATAAGCATTTTTGCTAGGGGTTCGTGAGACAAGACAATTCCACTCCCGACTCTGTGGGAATGAAGATGGTTGGCGTCAATAAGGGTCGAAAATGCGCCGTGCCGGTTTCATATGCCGGTCATGTCTCGCCCATGCGCAGAAAAGCCGACCGCGTCCCCTATTACAGGCCGTAACTCGAGGGATAGCATCTCGTCCAGCAGTACTCGCGAACCTTCCGCGAGGAGAGAACGACGCCAGTGCCCTCAGCCCTTCCCCGTTCGAACCGCAGAGTGCTTCCGCAAACGAGGATCCCCATCAACCGGACAATGACAGGAAGGAAGACGACCCAAAAAGGTTCCCCAAGATCTTGCCTTGGATATTTAGTCCGGAGGCTACAGCCAGACATAAGCGACAAATAGCAGCTCAACGACGAATGGGAGGTCAACGACGGATGGCAACTCGACGACGGATGGCAGCTCAACAACAAATAGCAACTCAACGACAAAAAGCTGTTTACCAACGAAAAGCAGATTATCAAAACAAGACAGTTTACCGAGAAATAGCAATTCATCGAGCACCTCATCTACCAAGAGCATATTATGAACGTAAAGCACTTCGGCGGAAGCGCACCCTAGAGAAGGTCGCGGCTGAGGCATTTTGGTGGATGCTGCGTTTTCGCCCAATAGCAATGCGCTTGGTTGAGACCGTCGTCAACCCCGAGACAGCAAGACCCGCCAAATACGCTCCTAAGGGCCCAGATATATTTGAGCTCTTGATGGAGAAGACTCCGAACCGCATGGCGGCGAGATGGTCGCATCTTACCGAGGGACAATGGTGGGGTGGGCGTCGCCAACGCTTCCAAAACCTCATGTTGGATGTCCTTCACATAGCTCCGGATAGGGCTCACAGGGTTCTGCACGCAATTTTTGACAAGTCCCATGCCAGCCCATGGGCCACTCGGTGTTGTATCAGCCTGTTTGTGCAGCTGTACTACGCTATGAAGACGCGGTTGGATTGCAGAGGGGCCGCCATTGATGTTAGAGCAACGAACGACACGGCTCTCAATACTGATCTCAAAAAGGAAGCCGCCTTCGATACCAACCCTACGGAGCAGGCAACCCTCGCTGCCGACCCAACTGAGAACACAGCCTTCGACACCTACCCGACACAGGAGATGGCCCTTGTTACCGTCCCAAAACAGAAAACGGTGGAGTTTGCCTGGACACTAACGCACTACGCCGAAGAGGTGGTTAACATGGTTATTCACATTATAGAGCAAAGCGGCCGGAACCGCGTCTACCTCCACAACAAAACTCTCTCCAAACTCGCAGGAATGGCTAGCCCCAGCGGCGTTGCGGCTCTTTATCAAGCGCTCAAGCGATACCCCCTGCAACTGAACGTGTTCTCCAGACTGAAATTTGCAGGACACATGGCAATGGAGCCATCCCACAAGCCCCTTGCTGTCGAAATCCTGAGCGACCTGGTTCAGCGAGAAGGAGTCGCGCGAGATTCCGCGCACATCGCCGCCCTAGTCACCGCTATATTTACCTTCTCTGCAGAAGATGCAAGAAACCCGAACTACAATGAGATTCGGGCTCGTTTGTTCGAAGAGATTATGGGTCTCGGTATAGAGCTGAATCTCATCAACTACACGGCTTTGATCCGGAATTTGTGTCTTACGGGAGATATGGATGTTGCCTTGCAAGTCTCCGAGGCCATGCGCGAACAAGGCATCAAGCCAGACGGGCGCTTGTTCTCGGTGTTGATTCATGGTGGAAAGCTCGCAGGAGATTGGTCCTTGGTCGAAAGGTTCGTCTGCGAGATTGCAGAGACGGGCCGCGGCATCGGCGACCCCATCATCTACAACGACCTCATTCACTGTCTGCACAAGGCTTACCTCGACAAATACATCTCCAAAGAGGAAGGCTTTACACGCAGGGCAGACAGGGTGGTGCCGGCCTTCCCTACTATGCTCCAAGCTTACGCCAAATTCTTCGACATGGAACCACTGCAGCGATTGCTGCCGATGCACGACCTTGAGCAGATAGTCAGGGAGACGGAGGATTCTCAGCTGACGCGGCTAGCACAGGGCTCTTGGATATCTGACGTCGCTCCTATCTTGAGGAAAATGGACCGGATAAAACCTCAACAAGTCCTTGAGCCTAGACCTGATACGATACGCATAATGCTTGTCGGTTACATCGACAGCCTCTCCAACGCTTACCACCTTTCTTCTTTCTGTGTCCAGTTCCGCAGGCTTATCCAAAGCGGCGATCCACTCCTCTGCCAGGTCGTCAAAAACGATACCACCATCCACGACCGCATCTTGCTGAGCCTCGCCGAGTGGCCTGGTCTGATCCGTGTGTCAATGGAGCTGGTGAACGAGATGCTCTCCGATTCAATCCAAGTACTGGATCGTCGCCTCCAGGGGAAACTCTCAGGCGGCTACCATCCCGCTCCCAGTGCACACACGTGGAGCATACTCCTCAAAGGCATGGGCAGAGCCAAACAGATCACCCTATCTAGACGTCTACTAGCACTGATGCATACTCACGGTTTTGCACCATGCTCTGTCTCCTGGAACGTGCTAGTTGGAACTTATGCCAGAGTCCAAGACGTGCAGGGCACCATGAATGCATTGCAAGAGAGGAAGCGCGCTGGCTTCGAGCCCAACGATTACACATTTACGGCCCTTTCTCATCTCCGGAACAAGACGGAGGCTCTCGAGCGAGTGAAGAGTCAATATTCGTCGTTTGACAGGCTCGTTGACCTCCGCAGGGGGATCACGGGTTTTGCGGAGACGTTGAACAGAAGAACATGGCTCCCCAGCCTGAGAGCTATGGACGAGTCGGCTGCGACAGAAATCTTTGGGAGAAGGTTGGCTGAATTTGATGATAAGACAATAGATGTCACCATTGGAGATACCGATTGACACAACTGCGGACTTCACCCACCCGGCGTTGGTCACAGCAGTAACGAGTTCAACATCACTTACTTCAGGCCACGGAGCCTTCACAGTGCTGTCTTCACCATGAAAGCGGCCATGAGAGACGGTGTTTATCGAAGAACACTACCACGAGTCAATCAGGTATCAACAAACCAACATCCAAAACGCCATGTCCAATACCACTGCAACCTATCGCCAGAGGACCCTTTGCGCCTGCGTTCTCCGCCACTTAATTGATAATAAAATCCCTCCTGTTCCTCCTCCGCTTCTCGGCGCTCGCTGCCCGCTGCCGTTTTCGAAAACACCAACCGACCAAAACTAGGGCCACGACAGATGGTATCCCGATCGCCACGCCTAGTCCAACGGCCAGCGGCTTGTTGATACTCGATCCGCCTCCGCTCTGGTTGCTAACCCCTGTTGCCGATGACTGAAATGCCCCATCGTCAGTGCGAGATTCAAGTCTACCAAGAAGCCAAGACATACCGGAGAAGGGTACGATCCTATAGTCTTTTCTTTTATTGAAAAGAAGGGCGTCTTAGCCAGCAGTGCCGGCTCCCCCGCCGCAGGATGCAATTCGAGTTGGTACATGCCATTGGGGACATGCCGTAATGGGTACGGCACGCCCGTCCAAGAGAACGAGGGTACGTTTACGCCGACTGGAAATGGCTGTCAGCATGGCTCGCCGATGCAGGTAAAACGGTACCAGACAACATACGCGTGACATTTGCCCTGTACGCCGTCGCCGTATGTCCGTCTTGACCCCTTTCCACCAGCCGCGCTGTGATACACAGCGGGTAATAATGTGCTGGCACCTCGTCCCATTGCAAGTTGAGTGTCTTCCCAGCCGTGACGTCGTCAAAACTGTTCGTGAAGACCGCCACCGCTCTCCCCGCCAACATCAACGTCACCAGAAGCAGACCCCCCAGAATCTTTGCAAGGGAAGTCGTCGTCATCGTCGCCGCCACCACCACCACCGTTTTCATCGCCATGGCAGTCGTAAAGAGGTGATCTCGGCCAACGCACGGCGCCGCATCATGCGCCCGATCAGGGGAAGTTGGAAAGCCACACACCAAAAAAAAAAAAAAAAAAAAAAAAAAAAAAATTGGGTCTGTCTGGAGATCAGAGCAATGAGGCTCCCACTCCACCACCCTTGGAAGGAGGGGAGGAGACCAAATAGACGGACGCAACGTCCCACGCGGGCGGGCTATATACCTAGTTCGGCCGTTGGCGGGGAGGGGGGGAAGAAGCAAAAAAAGCGTTTATATTAAGGTTGCAGTTTCCCCCGGAGGCCAAGACCGCGTGTTCACAGGGCAGACAGTCGCGTTGTTGGAGCCACGGTATTCGGTACCGCCAAGTGTGTCGATCTTTATCGCACTGCGGTATCCACTGGATAGATGAAATGCACATAGGAGGTAAAAGAAAAGGTGGGCGGCATGATCAATTATTATTAGGGAGTGAGATGGACGGATGAGGAACGGGTCAAACGCACACAGCCCAACGTGCAAAAACAGGGCAGATATCTCCCCCATTGATCAAAAAGAGCAAAGACAAAAAGCTGAGATTTCCACTCTACCTTCCTTCCCAAACAGGAGCGTGCAGAACCGCATTGATCGCCAACCATTTTTTGCAACAAAAATCCGTCCAAAGAGGATGATGCATTGCGATATTAAAAATTCTGCCTGGGGAAAGTGGTTGGCGAGGTGGTGATATTAGCATAAATGCGCAATTGCCTGGGCTTATTAGATTAAGAACCAGCCATTAGCTTGGGGAGAGCAACAAGCCTTCCGCTCGCCTTTGATCCCACTCGCTTGTGTTCTGCCAGCCTGTGCCGTTGTCTGTCACTTTCGCTCTCTACACCACCTGTCCTCTTTTTGCTTGTGCCGTGGGGAATCGATTTTAACCCGCAATTTTTATGACATGCTTGGCAGTTTATCCCATCACCCAGTCTCCTACCGCAATCCATCTTACACTAGACCATGCCATGCTATCCCGAGCAAACGTCTCCAGGTTCCTTCCTTCCCAGTCATGTCATGTCATTGATGAAGCCCCATAAAATGGGCCGCGTTCCTGGGTAACGGGATGCGCAGAACGGCACGCAGCATGTAACTATGCTGTGGCTGGAATCGCGTGGTACCCGACCCGGCATCCGGGGCAGTCATGCCGACGTGCTCCCAAGTCCGCAAGTCTGCAAGCCTGCACGCCGCCGAACGGTTGCGTCTTCGACATGCAGGCTTCTCATTCGCTGCAAATCGTAACCGGTGAAGACATCGCCAGAACGATGAGCGTCGTTCAGCCAATCCCCCACATTCCGCCGTCGCCAAGCCAGCCCCAGAGCTACTTTTTCTCACAAATTCACCTCTCAGGTCTGCCCTTCTCACGTTAGCCCCGGGCATCCGCACATGAGCCTTGCAGTTATTCACCACTCATATGGTCTGTGGCCCCATCGGCACATGCCGGATAGACAGCTTCCCGAGTGGGGACCGGTCGAGAGAGCTGATTCAGCGCCCATCATGAGGTTTCCTTCAAGCCATGGAGCAGCTGCCGAGGAAGCTACAAAAGGGCCCACGCTTCTCTGCTCGCCCGTGTCCCAGGTCTGGTGCTCTTACCAGATGTAGCCTACCGCAACATCATCATGTTATCTTCGACTCCTGTCCGTTCAACCAGCCGACTCCCGTCTGGGCACCGGTGGTATGGGAAGAGAGGTCATGAGTTCACCCAAGTACACAGAAGGCTCTCCTGCCCGACGCCTCTCCGCGAGCTCCCTCGGACGACGTGGGTCCTCTCACAGTTCTGCCTGACAACCCCTGGCCGCACACCCAGTCTTTAAGTCACCGAGCTTCCCACAGCAATGACACCTCGCCAAGGGTCAGTCATGTGTCTGGCTAGAAAGAGGTAGAGAATGGAAAAGCGTCCTGTCGTCGAGAGACTGCATATCCATCCAATCGCTTATGCAGGATTCCCCTGCATGGGTTGTGGCTTGCTAGCGCCGGGCTTGAGGATACACGGAGGTGGCCATGAATCAGCACCACCGAACCGACCGAGGTGCCTATTCTTGTGCCCCAGCACGGGGCGGCCGCCCAGGGGCTGCTGTTGAGAATGTATAGGCAACGGTGTGATGCCAGTCCACCCTTGAGCGATTCAACGACTTGATGAAACCAGAACCAACAATCGACGGAAGAGCCGAGACCTCGCCGATATTTAATCACCTGAGACACCGTTCGGAGAAAACGGTCGCCGAGGATAAGGGACCTTTATTGGGTTAATCAAAACGGATGTCGAGGACAAAGTGTTATGAAGGTCTAGGCCATCATAGTGTGTATCAAGGCAGGCCAGGATATCTCAATCAACCTGCGGCATTGGGGTGCCAGCCATAAAGGCCGCGGACGGTCATTCCACCAAAACTACCAACTCTGATCGACCTTGAATATTGACCCTGAATCGTTTTTAGTCCGTCAAAGACGGCCCCTCCAGCCAACCTGGTCGAAGCGTCTCTCGTGATTTTCACCACCCACAAACATCGTTATCTTTTCCGGATATGGCTTGCTCCGCCCTTATCACCCCGTCACGAGGAACAAAAAAGTCCAATGGTGTCGCTTGGCGTCCTATGCACCCTCCTCCATGCAGCAACCGACGTGATGATAGATGATCCACCTCGTCCGCATCCGACATCGCCGGAGCAGGTTCCGCTTCCGCCATCTCGCTGCCTATTGGGGGGGCAGGGCTCGGTGCTAGAAAGCAGGGTATCGGTTCACATTGGCCCGGTGACGACCTCGGCACATATCAAAAGTTACCTGGAACGACGGCGGTTCAGTCGACCTCCCACGCCAAGACCCCGAGATGCGGAGAGAAGAAACGGCGGTGGATACGAGTGGTCCTGGTCTCAACAGTCAGCGTCCAGTATCAAGCACAGCGGGCCGTTAAGAACTGGCCAGCGAGGACTGAGCGACTGCCACGTCTCACCCACAGACGGCAGCTGTAGGGCTGATTTGGGCTGAGTAAGATGTGAACTCAAGTTCAACGTCGAGAAGCACAGGGTTTCGTTTGTTGTCGGTTCGTCGAAATTGGGAATGGGGCCGGTCTTCTCGGCCGTGGATTCTAAGGTCTCGCTACAGCAGGAAGCATTTGGATAAGTAGGCAGACATCAAAGAACGTCAAGTGCCGCATTTTTAAGAGTGCCCTTTGCATAATCAGGATCGAGATTCCACAATAAGTGCAGCTGCACATGCGGCGGCGTGTGGGCGCTTAAGTTTTGGACAATGAACTCGCCGATCTTCGGCAGGACGAGTGGGAGAAAATTGGATGATGAAGCCCTTCTGAGCCTAGTTACAAGTTCCCGATGGTTGAACACAATCCGGGGCAAGCGCGAGCCAACGGCAGCGGGTCTGATTCTAAGTGCCCGATTAGGAAAGTACGCATCTGGGTGCAAACTCATGCACATGGGGGCAGGAGCTTGAGCGCAACGTAGCTCCCGCCAGTCTATCCTCACCTCAGAACGCAATTTTTCCCTGCAGAGATTTGAAACCATCAGGTCAGCTTCCCCACAACATCTAAACTTGTCGTGCAGAGAGCTTAGCCATTCCGTCGAGAGACCCTCCCGCCCCCAAGGCCCCACCGGCTCGCTGCTGGGGCCAAAACAACAAGATTGGAACAGGCAGTAGGTTTCAGCTCGCACGCCCCATGCCTTGCAATACCCCTAAACCCCGTTGGGCACTCCAATCATGTCGGGTGTCGATTCCCTCCCCGTGGTTGGGGGCCCGCAAGTCCGGGGTAATGCATCCGGTCCCCTTTTTCTAGTCCAATGAGACAAACAGCCGGTACTACAATTCCCATGCCGCATCTGATATCTCGCTCCACGCCGCTCAATGCTCTCAACCTAGGCCGCCCGCGCGCAGTCCCTTTTTGGATCTGACTCCCGGCATCTCACCTTGACCAACTCCGTACCTCTCTGTCAAAGCAACGCTGGGGTGGATAGAAAAACAGAGCCGCACCCACACGCCCCCTCCAAGACTGTCCGTTGAGCGTCATCTTGAAATCAGTCTGCCTAGACGCCGGTCGCAGACTTCGGGCTGCAACAAGCCGTCGAGCATGGAGCCAAGCGTCTCGCCCGACGACAGCAATGTGTCAAACGCTGACAGCCGGCTGTCACCTTCCTCCTATAGCGACATGTGTGAGGAGAGAAGCCCAGGGTAGGGAGACTGGATGTCATACAAGGTTGCTAGATTGGTCCAACTTTGTCCTTGCGCCCCTCGTGGGACCATGGAAGAATTGCTGGTATCGTAACGGCATCAAGGGGGTTTGTTGACTTACGACTTGCCCGTTAGGCACGGCCTGCTACCAACCAGCAAGCTCGAGGCGGCACGAGGTTACTTCACGGCGTCAGCCAACATGTTTCCACGCCGTCAGGCCCAACAAGCGCGCGGCAATCGCTTCCGCTGTTCATTCGGTGAAGACTAGTCCCCACCTGAACGCCATATCCTCCCGCGCCTCCATGACAACACTAACAGTGACCAAAGAAAGAAGCTTATAATGACAACCCAATCAATCCAACTATTCCAAGTTAGTACCTGGCGCCCACGACATCAAAACAAGTTCCCCTTTTCCGCCTCGATTTACTTCGCTCTATCCTGTGCACCACCACCTACTCTCCCGATCCTCCGCGGTTTGGCCAATATTGTGTGTATACCGTACTTACCCGAAGGCCGCCCCTCGTCTTACTCACCTCGCTTGCCGGGTGGTAGGCCCTACCACTACGACATCACACACATTTACAGAATACAAGGCATGTCATATTTTCTTCACCGCCGGCAGAGCGGCAGTCACGACATTGCATATGCAGAACGTAATATGAAATGGACGGGAAACCCTCCTTGACAGAGAAAACAGTCGGGGTTAGGAGGGAAGAGACCACCACAAAGTGCGGTAGCCCATCGTACCCCCCGAGCCCGCAGCAGCCTCACATATTTCCGCGACCAATACAGGCCCATCCCGCCACACGGCTACAGGGTTGAGCCCAGGCCACACGAGCCAGACAGACAGACAGAGAATAAGCCTTGCATCCGACATTGGTGGGATATCTGAGGCGATGTGTAAGCAACACCGAGGCGGCATGGCGGGAAGCGGTGGTGGCTGCTGGGTTCAAATTTGACACATGGGCCGTCCGATCCCGAGCGCTTCTTCTCAGACTACCTACCAGGAAATGGGCGGGCCAGACAAGATACTGCTGAGTCTCTAGGCGTGGCGGAACCCGAGCAGACATGACAGCACATGTGTATGCCCAGAGGTATTTGAGAGACATTGGGCAATCTCTCATTAGATAATCAGCGCTGTCTGCCTGGACTATGGTATCATTTCATCCATCGTATGTAGGTAACCGTGTATTCTGCGTTGATTCATCCCAGCCAGCCAAAAGATGAAGAGAGAAAAAAAAAGTTCCCAGGTAACAAATCCAAACCCATCCAATTGTGGGAGTGAAACAAACAAGCCATGTTTAGAAGCAAGTAATACCAGGCCCCTGACGCCACAAAAGAGGCTGCTGCTGTGGGCTAACCCAACAAAAAAAGGGTCAATCACACCCACACACCCCACCATCCTTTCCAGAACGGTAAGCCCAGCTGCAGGTCTCACGCGAGAACAACTTAACCACACACACACTCCCGCCTTTTGGGGCTTCCCCTTCAGCTGGTTCCCAATCCATTGAGAACAATCCAGCACCGTTTGGGTCAAACGCATGCCGATTTCATCTTCCATTCCCTCCCCCTCCTCCTTCTTGGAGAGGGTGCGCCTCGCTTGACGGGGAAACGCTTCCACCCTTTCCATTCACATCCACTGACGAAGCGCCGTGCAGGGTGCGATGGGCCACGCTTCGGAGTGACCGATCTCTACGATAGGTCCGGTGTCCCGCCAGGTGCTTGTTAGATAGCTGCATGCCTCGCTCGGAAGGAAGGACTTGGTTTGTGCGCATGGAAAACCTGGGCGGGGATGTTGGATTGCGTGCCGCTGCCGCTTTCGCTTTCTTGATTCGCGGGTGCGAACCGCCAAGTCCTGAGTCCAAAGGGTAGACTTGGAAAATGCCATACCGGCCGAACCTAGAGAGCGTAGCCCGTCTGCATGTCTGAGTAGACGTAGTCCGAATAGTCGATACCGTCGGCTGGTGCTGGCATACCCATGGCTGCGACCGAGTTGTAGGTCAGGTCGGCCGGGTAGCCTTGCTCCTTGAGTTGGGCGGCCTTGAGCGCCACGTACTCGGCGTGCAGATTCGCGTAGGCCTGACCGAGGACATCGTTGCGCTGTTTGGCCTCGTTAAGCATCTGCTCAAGGTCCTTTATTCTCTGGTCCTTCCTCTCGCGGTATGCCCTCTGAGATGCGCGGTTCTGTGCCCGGCGTCTCTGCAAACGACCGATTGCCAATTAGCCCCGTGTGTGCGTGGGAGCGGGGCAGACAGCGAGCCTCCCAGAGAGGGGAAACCTTGCTACTACCCCGGGACGGGAGAAGAGGGGTGTGAACCTACCGACAAAACGGAGGGAGGGGCGTTCTTGTACCGGTTCTCCCGTTTCCTCTTGGCCGCCGGCTTCTGTTGTTGTGACGGCTGCGAGGCTTCCTCAACATCCCGCTCGGGGCTCGGATATACGTGGGAGATACTGCCGTAATCCGCGCCTGGCGCCATATCGTACTGCACGACTCACAATCAGAGCTGATGTTACAAACTAGGTTGGGAAAGCTTACCAAAGAGCCGTTTGGACTTTGGGATTCCGAAGTGTGAGATTCGAGATATTGGTCTGCGTCTCCATACACGTAGTAGAGGGAGCCCGATGGCGAGGGCACGTCGAAGCTGCTGAAGTCTTCCATCGGTTGTTTGACGTGCGAAGTACTAGGCTTGGATGTGTAGCGGGGCATTGATGACCTTGCTGTAAGGTGAAAGTGGACGAACTATGGGACGAGCTTGTATTGTCAGGTTAAGAGAAGCTAGCTGGTGAAGTATGAAAGTGAGATCCGATGTGGACCAGATGAGATTGGGGAGGCTGCTCGTTATTATATCTTTGGCTTGCCTGCGTCGTCAACGCGGATGTCAGGCGAGGGTGACATCCCACTACGTCCGATACAAAAATATCGAAGTCACTTTGTCACTGACCCTTCTCGTGGATGCATGCGGCGTCCACAAGAGTGACGGGGGGGGCTCTTGTCGGTACGTACCCGTCTGCGAGAGCGTATGCCTATAACTACTCTTCCGGTGTGCCGTCTGTTGGGCGCCCATTACAGGGGTAGAACCCCTGTAATGGCACTCAGGAACCAAACCACCCTTCCGCCCGTGCCATAGAACAGTGCATTGTAGGCTTGCCATGGGGTTCGGAGACTCGGGGTCGAGCATTGATTGGATTGGATTGGATTCTGATTCCATTCCTCAACTGAGACTTGTATTTGCACCCCCAAGACCGCCATCGGCGTGCACGGGTTGCGACGCCCGCCTTTTCGACTGCGCTTCGGCATGGTTCCGAAGACAGAACTCGGCCTTCCATGACATCCCGGAATTGTAATCAGTCCACGTTATTCCCGCCCTTGGTTTGTCAGAGACCTTGTGACGTCAGTCTTTCACTGAAGGATTGCTCGCCGGGACAACTAGAGGACTTGGGTGATTGTGCGTGAGCTTGATTTCAGGGTGCCATGAACGGAGCTGCCGGTGGGGTTAAGGGCTGGTCAATCCGGTGCGCGAGCGAGCAGCAGCCGCTCTAGCCATAACTAACGGTGAGCTGCATGAAACGGTCTTATCGAGCGCTGTGGTGCGGCGAGGGTTGAGGCTTCCGGGTGAGGCGATCCTCGACCCAATTCTCAGCTGGCCTCCGTTTTCGCAGTGCCCTCCTTGTCAGCCTCCGTTAGGTTGCGTAGGAGGTCTGCTGGTTAGTCGGGTTGTATTCAGGTAGATCGCAACACCTCGCCCTCGTTCGCTGACCGTGAGATGACAAAGGAAAGAATTTCTAGGACAAATTACTTGTCTTCTCTTGTGTCTCTGGAAATAGTTGAGAGGCGGGGACCACTCCGAGTGTTGGAATAGCTGGAGACTGCTCGCTAGCGAACGCCGCTCTTGGCGACGGGGGACCAAAACGCCAACTTCCTGAATTAAACTGTGTCGTCAACAAAGTCCAGCGGCTGGAGCGTTTCTGGTCACCGAGGCGAACAAGTCCCTAATCGAGAGCGGCGCCCGTCAATTCCTTGTTAGGGGGCCGTTTTGCAGCGTGTCAGAGGCAGAGGCCCGTTTGGACCCCAGCGGCACTGATGAGCAGGTGGGTTGTCTCGGCCTGTAGCTAGAAGAGCCGAAGCGGTGGCTGCCATTACGGGCACCAGGCGTCGCAGACTCAGGCACCTACGATATCGACAACCTTATTCGTCCGTCATGAGTTTTGTCCCGCCCCTACTAAAGCCACCGTGATGTTTTTTCGTTTGTGTTTCCAATATCGCTCACGTCGCCTTCGTCTCGTCCGGAACAGGAAAGCTACTCTACTCAGGGACACGAGGGCGGCTGTGTCTCTGGGTGGGTGCAACATGTGCATCTGACATGAGACGGAAGTTATCGTCGAGAAGGGTGCGCGGAACGAGAGCCAGAGTTGAGTCGAGGTGATCGAAGACTTCGCCAAAGCGAATTCTAAGCGAGGATGCATGGCAATTGGGACATCTTCGGACGCCAATTTCAGACACAGATGTGTGGTCAGGTGAGGAAGCGACAGCTGCCGGACGCAGGGGATTTTGGGGGGATTTCTGGGGAAAATGGTGTGCAAGCCAGAAAACGACGCCAGCGACTAACGATATTCCGATTATCTAATTCCCAAGTCAGCAATCTGATCCAATCCTGGTCAATCGTTTCTCGCCTGGTGTGATGTCCCTCCTAACGGTTTCGCCCAAAAATGTGCCAGAGAATAGTGCTGCCTGCTGTGTCCCTGCAGTAGCCCGGCGAGCTACCCCGTTGGGCTCGCTAGCGGTGGTCATCATCTCCACGTCAAGCCGCACCTCGACAGAAAGCTTGCTTATCGACTTGTCAGCGGTCTCGCCAGCGTTGCGTTGCGGTGGACTTTGTAGCGCCTATGCTACCCGGCGGGGAGGTCCCAAACTGCTTTTGCGCCATTCCTTCATTTCCTTCCACTTGTCCCGGGTTTCGGTCCTTCAAGACTGAGTTCATTTCTGATGCCTAGCCCTACACTGCCTTGCCTAATAACCTCTCTTTGTTCACACGGCCGAGACACTTGGCGGAAACCCATTCCTGATTTGAGCAGTGTACCTCCATAGAGAGAGGTTTTTATTGCCGAATCGGGGATAGGAGATGATCTACTAGTCGATGGCAATGCTGTGACGTGGCTTGCTTTCCACTCTAGCGTCGGGCTGAGCCTTGTCCCTATTGTGCCACCCCCAAACATGGCATCCCCAAGTCTCTGCCGGGATACTCTGCGAGCTTAGTGCTCCCGGGTCGGTCCCATGTGGCCGGCGGAGAGAGAGAGAGAGGCAAGCGTAGACGAGCCACGCCGGGATACAACAGGGACAGGCCGAACCCGGAAGGTAGCAGGCATACCAAGCCAACCAAGACTCTAACAGCCTTATACCTCAGCCCTACACTTGTGCCATATTACACTACAGGTCTCGGTAAGACACGTGTAGCATCAGTCCAGGCAGCTCCGAATGCCTTCAAATATCGCGTTTGAGGCATCACCACCTTCCCTAACTGGCATGCTATCCCTTAGTAAGGTTGACGAACCTCAAGATAACTCCTGGCGCTGTAATCGGGAGTTGGTTGTGGGTGCTTGGGCCCCGACACTTAGCATCGAGTTCATCCCGTCTTTGCCAAGACAATCCAGATCTGTCCCGTCGACCTAGATGGTGGGGACGTGGCGCATGGGTCGAACCGCATGTCACAGAATGGGTGGATGCGGGCCGCTGAGGCTCCAGGGCCAACTCAGAAGAAAAAAGGCTTGCGCAAACACTTGCCTTTGCGCCCCCATCTTGTCTCTTCACGGATATTGGAAATCCCGACATGTCATGTAAAAGACGGAATTGTGTCCGCGAGAGCGCGTTGCCCGCATGGGGCAAGAGCGTCGCGAAATGCCAAGGCGACAGGGAAACACAGCAGTTCCCGATTTAAGCTTAAAGTGATGGCCGGCCTTGCCAAGAGTCCGCCTTTTGGTCGTTTAGGCCAATCAGCATCCCCCATTTTGCATGTATCTGACTCTAATTCCGCTCTCAACCTCGACTTACCTCCCTGGAGGGAACTCTCGGTGGGTTCTCCTTTCTCGAGGCAAAACAGCGAAACCCTACACGAGGTTTCCGCGGAGATGTGACAGGTCCTTTAGCGACATCATCTGCGAATCATTGAGGTGCCTGCTCTCGTCGACTTTTGCGCAATCTCAAAATCTCGTGAATTCGGCAAATCAACGGGAATAACCATGCTAGTTCTACGCACGCCGCTGGAAGGTGCAGACTCTTCCAGGTGGATCCTGTCATGCCCCGACGTTAGCCATCAGGACTACGGATGGGTGTGCTCATGTTGCGTCGCAGCGCAAAGCTTTTCACTCTGACTGCATCTCCTGGCCGTTGCAGTCAATTTAGTCCTGGCTTCAAGCAGAGAAGGCCAAGGCGACTGCCCACTCTCTCATTGGCTCGATAGTCATGTCGCACAACAGCAAGGCCGAACTTGACTCCGAAAGCCTCCAATGTCGCAGCTGCAGTGACGAGATAGGAAACCCGTTTGACAGTTCTGGCAGACCGATACAGTCTGCCACGGCCTGCCACAGTCTGCCATGTGAGCTCGGCTACGACATGTCTTCCTCCAACCATGGCCGTCAACGTTTGGTACCGCTTCCAATGCTTCGTCAACTTGATAACCCCACTGACGCGCATACATCTAGATGGCTCGATGGCGATATGCCAATGAGACGAGCATCGGCACACGCCAACCTACATACCCGGAAAGCGTGGACTTGCCTGAAACATCGTGCGGACACGAGTATTGACGGTTTCCCTACTTCCCTATTTCACTGCCTGAAATCTACCCGCTGCCAACCTCAAAGCGTCTCGACTTGGCGACGACGACCTGGTTCCTCCCGGCGATGGGGTCTATCTCATCCCATCTTGTGCCCTATTTGAGAAAACACATGCGGAGCCATCACCCGCGGCCGACGATCATCTCTCTCCGCCATCGGCGGGTACCTATGGGGCAGCACAGGGGCAGCAAGCATCAAGAAGTCGGTGCCTAGAGCTGAGACGTGGGAAGAGGGATCGAAATACCACAGAATCACTCGGCACGATTCGAGTGGTTCAAAAGACGCTTAGACGCCCGGGCGGGCGCTTGGCCCACGTTGCGCCATTTGATCCACTGTCGCTTCCTTACGTGCATCTCAATCTGTGGAGAATCACCTCTCCTCTCGCGGCTCTCATCA
>Ga0247760_1002112_pt1 | contig 16045 bp, 15 predicted proteins | sample UWRJL171409R4_FD_179936 | JGI IMG/M metagenome (GOLD analysis project Ga0247760, IMG submission 179936) | Plant litter microbial communities from Arlington Agricultural Research Station in Wisconsin, United States - UWRJ-L171-409R-4 | ecosystem: Environmental > Terrestrial > Plant litter >... | reverse complement strand
GCTCCTTCCTCCAAGTATCACAGCAACCTGGGACAGATCATTGAGTATATTCCAGGTACGTTGCAGGCCAAATCACGTTTCTTAGATGGTTTGGCATGTTTACTTTGCTGCACGATGGAGGGTCCCTGTTGTCAAGAGCTTAAAACAAGGCTTCCCTGGTCACTAATCTGGACACCACGGCTCCGCTTTCGCCACTCTGTGACTTGGCTGACATTCGCAGACCGATTATATCTCGCTGCCTATCTCGAGACTCCCGATGAGAACACACTGTTCCCATACCCAGAACCACCACCGCGTTCTCCGACCAAGCGATCGCAGCGAGCCATCGATGGACCGTCGCCCGCTCATAGCACCCGCAGCTACATGAAGCCTTACTATTTTACAGTGGACGACACTCTACTTTACAATGCCTTTCACCACGATTTTGGCCCGCTCCACATCGGCCATCTCTACCGATTTGCGCTGCAGTTCCACGAGATTTTGGGCGCCAAGGAGAATAAGGACAGGCCAGTCGTGTTCTGGAGCAGGGCGGACCCTCGCAGTATGTTCATCACTCACATCCTGAGGCCCTGTGTCGCGGCGAGTACTAATACAAGTCATTGCCTTAGGCCGTGCGAATGCCTCGTGCTTGTTAGCTTGCTACATGGTTCTGATCCAATCATGGCCGCCCCATCTGGCTCTTGCGCCAATGGCGCAGGTGGACCCCCCACTGATGCCCTTCCGGGATGCTGGTTATAGCCAGGCTGACTATGGCATCACGGTACAAGACGTTGTGTATGGAGTTTGGAAGGCAAAGGAAGAGGGATGCTGCGTTCTCGAGACGTTCGACCTGGACGAGTACGAGAGGTTCGAGAGAGTAGAACACGGTGATTTCAACTGGGTCACTCCTCATTTCCTGGCTTTTGCCTCACCGCAGAGCAGCCCGGCTACCCGCACACCTGAGGGAACCGAGCAATGGGCAGCACTCCCTAGAAGCTTCTCTGCCATTGATGCCCACCCGACACTCGCACAGCCCTTCAAAAATGTCCTCAAGCATTTCACCGACAGGAACATTGGACTTGTTGTCCGATTGAATTCGGTGCTTTACAATGCGTCCTACTTCGAGGCCCTGGGCATCCAGCATATCGACATGATTTTCGAGGATGGAACATGTCCGCCATTATCCACGGTCCGGAAATTCATTCGACTCGCTCATGAAACCATTACAGTAAAGAAGAAGGGCATCGCTGTTCACTGCAAGGCCGGCCTGGGCCGGACTGGCTGCCTAATCGGCGCATACCTCATCTATAGACACGGATTCACGGCGAATGAGATCATCGCCTATATGCGTTTCATGCGCCCGGGTATGGTCGTCGGACCTCAGCAGCACTGGCTTCACTTGAATCAGGGCGTGTTCCGGGAATGGTGGGTTGAAGAGCGCATCGAGCGCAAGCTCCGAAAGGAAGCAGCTCTTGCTGCCGTGGCTGCGCATGTCAACGGCAACCAGCCCAGCACTCCGATCCGCGCCATGCAGAAGGCGAGTCTCGGCCGCAGCGCGAGTAAGAATGGCACCTCAACACCACCGAACAGGGGCTCAGCTCGGACTCCTCTCGGCGAGATGGATCAGGATCATGCTCGTGACAACATCATCGGCGCTCAGGAGGACTACCTTCCCGCTCCCACGCCGGGCCAGCCAAGAAAGACACAGCGTATGGGCGCTGACCGACATCACCCCTACAGCCGGGGCGGTAATCCGATCCAGACGGTAGAAGAGGAGGCTGGGCCACAACAAGAGACAGCAACCGAAGTCATCTCCATGCACCGCACCTCGCAGGGTGCTAATGAGTCGGACGAGGAGTGGCATCTCCGCATGCGGTCACACCGCAAGGCCTCGGCATCTCTGTCACCAGATCGGAGGGAGCGCTCTATCAGCCACCAGATGACAACTACGACTACCACCACTGTGTACCAAACCATTGACAATGACTCCTCCAATGACATTGAAAATATTGGCGCTGCTATCGCAAGGACCAAGTCAATTGACCAGACACCACGCTCCAGTTCCGCCTCGGGTGTGTTGACAAAGGTTCGCGGTAGCGCTAAGCGTACCGCAGGAACTGTTAGAGAGGCTGGTGTTCGGAAGACCAGCGGCCGGATCGGGAGCGTTAGTACCGCGACAACTAGCGCAGCTGCCACCACTACCGTTCGCAAAATCAGCGGGGTATAATGAGCGACGCCCAAGGATACTCTCGTGATGGACCTAATACCGTCGCATGCCGAAACTGTATGCGACATTGACGATTAATGACGATACGACTCTGCCCTATACCATTTCGAGCAGTTGTTTCGTTCTTCTCCACCCGTGTCGGTTTATATATGCAAAGCGATTGGTTCAACATCCCAGGCCATCTTGTGGCCACCTTGTCTTCCATCAGTAAATGCATCCAATGGCGTTTCATCTCGAACGGGGGCAGAATGACTACTACGGACTTTCCGGCTCTTTTTTCTTCTCTTGGGAGCTTGAATGGTCATGTTACTTGTGGCTTTCTCATTCATCTTGCAGCAGCCTTTACGTTTGTTATGCTCTACTCTGCATCATCGGTTGCATCATACAGTTTCCAGACACTTTATACGAACTCACGCACACACGAGCCGGGGCACAATCGAACACTTTGTGGGAAAGGGGCTGGGCTGTTGGTAACAATTCTCGGTGGCAGTGGACGACGATACGGGCCGGGACTGGACCAAGTAGTGGGTATTGCCTGTTTCTCGGCCTTGCTCTTGTTTTTTGATGACAGTAGGGGTTGTGGGAAGCCCACGCGGGGGCCGCCATGTGTGTTAATGTCTTGTTTTGGGTTTTGTTGGTTTGGGCTACCTTGTTGTGTTTTGTCTTATTCGACTTTTTGTTTACAAGGGGGTCTTGGATTGGACTGGCTGGTGTTGCGATGATGAGTGGAAGGAAGACACGCAATAAAGACCTCTGGTGAGGCGAGCCAGGCGAGCCAGGCGGGTGATGCCGCCGGTTTGTTTTGCTTGGGCAATCTTGTTGTGGAGGGCTCACTGCTTGCCTACGGGTATGGGTTTTGTTAAATTGTTGTTTCAATAACGCTTGCGTTCTTGAAGTGTCTTGTTATCTGGGCGCCCTTTTTGCTTGTGTTCGCTAGTAGAGCAGCAGTAGTATGGAGAAGGCTTATTGGCAGTTCCTAGATTTTTCTATTTGTCGATGTCCTGACATGGTGCTCGGGAGACACCTGGTGCAGGCTGGTCTGGTATTCCGGCCATCTTCTGCACCAACTTCAATCGAAAGATTTGGAATTTCATTGTCGCGCAGTGTCACATATTTTGGTGGATTTTGGGTCGAGGTGCTGTGTTCTCATATTGGCACAGCATGACGAGACTTGCTTGAGGTTTTGGAGTTTGGGGTTATGTTGATTTGAAGCTATGATGCCTGTAGAATATGCTCCAGGCTCCTGAGAGGTTACGGTCCAGGTTTCGGGCCCAGGTATGCGCCAGCTTCGACGAGAAGAGTGGGTGTAACATATGTATCAGGTACTATATGCAGCTGGGATTCCCGATAACGGCATCGGATACTGTTTGCTAGGTTGTTGGTTACAAGACAGGGGAGGTATTGGCAAGGGGCAGGATCACTTCGCTCGCCCCACGCCATGTTCGAGCGCAAGTAGAACAACCGGCAGGAACGAGAGGCAGAGAGCGAAGCCTAGGAGAGGGAGGAGAGTGAGCTCGCGTTGAGGGTTTGAGTCAAATCCGAGAAGCGGTGCAGCCCGGTCCGATTTATGTATGGACCTTGTGCCACGGCGAGGGAGCTGTCTGCCACGAGAGTGGAGATGAAGCTCTTGGGGTCCTGTGCTATTAGGGCATTTTGCTTGTGGTGTTGTGGTATTGTTGAACTTGGTGCACGGTGACCGGGGTTGGCTATCTTCTGGTCCAGTGAGAAAAGGAATCCGGAGATAGGAGAGACGTTGGCCGATTGCGCCGTAGCGGCTCCTCTAGCTCGAATCTGTTCCGTTGTATTGCTTGCTTGGTCAAAGGGTAATCGGAGCTACGGAGAACAGGACAGTATCTGAACCCGATCCTTTTCAGTCTCTCATCAACGGGGAAGAAGAGAGTAACGTCAACATTATGCCGGATCCGAAGGTCAACATGGAGCCAAGCTTCCTTTACAGGGCCTCAACCCAACGCACGATATCGATTTGCGGTCCCGACGCCAGGAATTATCTCCCCAAGGTCATTTAACCGCCTTGCTGGAGATTCGGAAGGATGAGCCAAGGGAGCAGTGCGTCCTCATTCTCGGTTGTGCCTCTAGGTCGCCTCATCTTGGCGACCGTCCAGATGTCATCGGGTCTGAGGTCATGTCTTGTGGCGCCAGAGGGTATTTCCTTGGTTTCCTGGTCCCGAGCATGAGAGTGTTGGTGCCCTTTGTAGGAGGCCGCAGGAAGAGAGGGGAGGAAAGGACTGCATAGCCACACAGCAGATCATGGAACTGCTCGCGTTCACGTCGAGATGTTTCGAAACCAAAAGTCTCTAAGGGTGAGAGAACCACTCTACTGGGTCTAGTGTATTCGTAGTTGGTAAGCGGAAAGGACCCATCCTCTTTCCCGCAGTGACAGAAGTTGCGGTGTCGAGTCGAGAAACATGCGAACCGGATTAGGAAGTGGCAGCCTGGTTGGCATCCTTCGGTCCCGTCATGCGGCTTGGCCCCCCCTCCCCTCCCCCGGCCGGTTCTCCAGCCAATCAATTTGTCTCTTCTTCAATCGAAAGTGGTAAGTGCTCCAAGAGCAGATGGGGGGTTTTCTTCAGGTGGGCGGAGCAGTGCTCGCTGTTTCCTGCATCCAATTTCAGCTCTCCGGCAATCTTGCCGGTGCATCAAAAGATTTGGGGTTACAGAATCGTTTCCAGTGCAAGTCATTGGATGTGCCACCAGAACTAAAAGCACGTGCCAGTCAGCCCTGTGGCCGGAAAACGGGCCTAATATGCTGCCCCCAACTTTCGGCCTCTCGTGAACTTGATGACCTCAATCACACATTTTCGGTCATTTGCGAACAGTTGCAATAAGAGGCTCATCATTTCAAAACCCATAATGGATGCCTTTTTCTAGCTGAAATTTTTGCGAGCCTCGCACTCAGTTGCAATAGCCACATTCATGCAGGAAGGAACGGGGGTGGGACCTTTGTAGCAGAACCCATCGACGACCTTCTACGTGATGCCAATGAGGCGGCAGGAAGGGACCCGGTGCCGCGGTGGCAAACACGGCAACCGACATTCCTCAGTCACTTGACATACGAGTGCTGCGCGGTCCTAAAATAGGTAGGTAGGTACGTCAGGATACCTTGGTGCTATCAGTTCCTTCTCCTCGAGACCGTAGACCAATGCATTGGCCTGGAGACCCGACCAACTCAAGGCAAAATTGGGTCGGTTTGCCTGGCCTTGGGGAGGTCTGTCAACTTTGGAAGCCTTGACAAAAGTTTTCACAGCCCTCTCGCTTCACGCCCAACTGCTTTTCATCCAAGGTCGCCCGTGGTAAAAGACTGGGTGGCCGCATAGAAGCGACCAGGTTTGCTTCTCATAACGGAAAATTATCACTGGCTTCAGGCTCCTGGGTCCTCCAACACGCTTCCCGATTGGCAAGGCCCCACAAATGGGCCAGCTAACGGCCATATCCGACTGGGGTAAGCCAATGAGCCCCTCAGTTGGTCGTGGCTTGGGGGTGGAGGTTCGGAACTGCTTGAGACAACGGCGACGACAAATCCACGCTGTTTCCAGACGGTGGCACGGCACAACGAGAAACAAATCACGCTGAGGCCAACCGTTCTGGAAGGCTGCTCGCTCCCCCCACGGAACTCGGAACAGCAACCGCCCAATGTCACTGTGGGAACAAGCCTCCGCGAGTTGCCTCGATGAGGTATGACAGGTAGTTTCCTGATTTGCACCTGCCATTCCGTCCTGTCTCGGCGGATGACAGCCATACATTTTCATTTGCATTTGCACTCACATATTGAAGCTGCTTATATGTCAATCATGGGCGTCTGGACCAGACAGCACAGAGCGGTCAGTCGTTGAACAGATGATCAGTGAGGATTAGTTCAGGTCAAGCAATCCGTGCCCACTTCCCTCTATCTGGGCTATGCTGGGTTGCCTGCCTTGCTTGCGTTCCCTGGACTTGCAGCACCGCCAACATGCTGTTCACCCACATACCCTATTCCTATTCCTTTCCCCTATATCATGGGCCGCGAAAATGGGTCTCGCCTCGGCTCTGCCCATGTCTCTAGGTAGCCTACTCACCACCAGCCTTCGGTACCTCCACAACTCCAGCAAACTTCTTCTATATCTATGCTGCTTGCGTCCTGCTTTGACTGTCCGGAATCGATGGTTCGCGTCTCTACTCTCTCGCCCCTCCTGGACCAATGTCGGGGTCCCCCTCGTCGTATCTCATCAAGCTGTCCCTTCAGGGCACTCCGTCTCCCACCCAACTTGGAACTTCGATGCAGTCAGTCCAGAAAAAACTTGCAGGTCCTGGTTCGGACCACTACTCAGACAGCGACGAGAGCAACTGGGAGGAAGACGATGAAGTTGGAGATGTTGTCACCTCGCCGTCTGGACTTCGATATAACATTCGCCACCTTTCTCCGACCACGCAGAAGGTGGTAAGGGGAGCCTTCAATGACCAAGAACCTCCCAAGATCTACTTGGAATCATGCGGCATCAAAGAAGAGGGCACAAGCGGCGACAGTGCGCACTTTTACGCCTTTCAGATGCACGAAGTTGTCCCTTGCTCGGTCCGCATAGGCGCCCGGGAAAGTACCAGATGGTCTTTGCCGCAATGCCGCTGCCCAGAAGCCAGGTACCGCCGCAAACGCCCCTGCAAGCACCTCGTCTGGCTCTTCGACAGCATCTCGAAGAAGGCTCTACCAACCTTGGGACCTGGCTCAGAGCTCACCATGACCGAACTTGGCTACCCAGAGGAGCTAGGAGATCCATTCCGTTGCATCTCGGAGTATCGCCTCGATGTACTTGCCGACAGTCTCCACAGCGATGTTATAACCCGCAATGGCGACGCAGTCCCCATGAGCACGGCGCGGATATCCGAAGCACGGGAGATGGTCGCTGCTCTAGCTGGCGTAGAGACGCGCGACATTGCTACTTTCCGCCCCGATCTCGACTCCTCTTTCTCGCGAAATGACTTGATCCACCGTGGCGACCTCGAAGCAACCATGTTTTCCCTCATACTCGCGTCCCAGTCCCTCGCCGACAGCATCCGCACCCAGTTGGTATCATCCGACCTCGCCGTTGACCCCTTCAGAGCCATACAACGGCGCGCCACTCGCATCATATCCGAGCTGGACACCTACTCCTTGTCGCTTCAGAGTCCGGCCGTGGCTTCTAAGAGGCGGGCAGAGGGCAAAGAGGCCGAAGGTCCGAGGAATGTAAGCTGGGCCGCAGTACAGATCCGCAGCTGTGTTGCCCATGTCGATCAGCTTGTCTCTCGCGGTTCTCGGCCACTCGCAGGACCAGAGCGTGCGTCAGCGGCGCGGACTCTTGTTGGGATATTAAAAGCTGTCGCTTCTCACAACCTCGACTCACATGGTGGTGGTACTGCTGATGACCGAAACCTTTACATGTGCCTCGTCGGGAATCAAGACACGGGATTCGTGTACTCGGTCTTGGACAAACTCGTCGATCAGAGTCAGTTTGTCGAGGAGTTGGAGCTTATCATGGAGCTTATTGGACAATATGGCGCCCCCGAGTCCTACGTTGCTAACCTTCGGCGTCTTATTACTCGTATGCGCTCTCATACTGGCGAGGATAGTAGACGGCCAAGTGTCACTTTTTCGACTGAGAGTGCGCCTCGGAGTGCAACACCCCCTCTCGAAGGCGTGCCACCGGTTGGTCCACGACCGGAGTCAGTCTCCGAGCGAGTCTCGGGTGGACTTTCAGGGTCGGGTAACGTGCACTTCCTTACCCCCGATATACCCGCCAGCGCCTCCAGATCTGGGAGTAGGGGGGGCAGGTCACCCCGCGGAGGAAGGGGCCGTGGTGCTGATACAGCCAGTTTGGGGCCGAGTGGTGCCCAGCCCAGCGGTGTCGGATCAAAGAGGTCAACCTCTGGTAACAGCCAGGATCGAGGCAAAGGGCAAAAGAGACCGCGATAAACTCGCATATCACGCAATTGAAGTTCATCTGACATGGCCATGGAGCAAGCACCATCATATTTTCTATCTTTTAATCCCTCTGGGCTTCTCCGCCTCTCTTTATGTTGGGGTTTTACCTTTTTTGTTTTTGGGACAGAACGTCGCTTAAGTTCAGGACTGGCTCCAGATGCTTGAAGAAGAAGCAAGAAATTAAGGACAACTTAGACCAAGCAGTTTACAAGATGTAGACCAGCATTGGATATCTAAACCTGACCTATGGCGTATGCGTGGCTTGAATGGCACAATACTCACCTCGGCCCCAAATGGCTGGTTCATTGTTCTACCCCAGTCTTGGTCCAAGCACTGTTTCTTGCTCCATGTTTATTGTCTCCTTGCCCTCATAAATTGGTTCATTAGAGAACACCTCGCCCAAGTATCTGATACGCATGCAATCCTACGAGTTGTGGTTGATAGAGTCGCACAATCTCGAAATATGTAAACATGTTGTGTTTTACCTTTGGTTCCATTGGTATTCATGTTTCTTTCCTTAGAGGAAATATGTAACAGGAACAAGATGCCAATTTTGTGCCAGTGTCGTGAAATGCATTGACCAGACCGGTTCTACTAGTAAACCCATGTTTACCTACCTATGCAGACTTCCTATGTTAGTACTAATGCCTAATGCCGATGTCATATGCTAAATCGAAGAGATTCTGTCTGCCGGAAGCTACCACACCACCCCCAGCCCCATCAAAGGAACCATGAAAGAGATGCAGACACTCTTCAACGCCATGCCGAGCCATCAGGTGCACAAACCAGCACTGGTCTGGAAATGCTCCAGCGAAGTCAGCACCTCCTTGAGGGCAGGGCGGTTATAGTAATTCTCGTTCCATTCACCACACTGCTTCATCTTGATCCGCATCTGCACAAACTCCTCCGAGAACTTGACCTCGGCAGCCCACCAATCCTGTGCTGCCTTGAAAACCTGATTGGCGTTCTGAGCGGCGTCAGCCGGGGCAGAACGCAGGATAAGTTTGCTGCCGCGGCGAGTGACAATTCGCGATAGGACACCGCGCCGACCGCTGGTGCAGCGGTCGATAAGGTCGCGAATTTCAGGCGGGGTGCGGCGAAACTCGGGGAACTCATAGTCTGGTTCCCATCTGTATGACTGCCACACGGCACTATGCTGAGGGGCGCTTTGGCCCTCGAAAATGCACCACAAGACTCGGCCAAGCATGTAGACCTCTGCAGCTTCCTGCTCGACGGGCGAGAGACACTGCCACGGAATGTTGTAACTGGTGTAGCCACGGGGGAACTGGCCATACTCCTCAATGGACTGCAGAAGCTCCCAGTCAGGAAGCAGCTTATTCAGTATTTCTGTAAAATGATCTTGCACACCCTCCTGGATGTTAGCTTCGTCATCGTCGTCTATCTCGCTGGCTCCGGCCAGGAGCCGGATGTACTCGAGCGCGTTGACCTCTGGGGCTGAGAACTCACACCAGACACCGCGCTGTTCAAAGTCAATCATGATAACATCGTCCGCATCCGAGAGAACCATGTTATCTAGGCGGAGGTCTGGGTAGTAGGTGCGACCGCGTTCGCGGATGTGCAGTACACCGGATGCGAGCTGGGTTGCCCACTTCAGTTGGGCGCTGAGCGTTAAGCGTCCGTGGATCCGAAGAAGCGGGAGGGTATCGCGAAGGCTGCCCGCTGCATGGTAGCGAATCATGAAGCCAACCACGGCTGTCTTGCCACCAAAGCGACAGTACTTGGTAACGAGGTACTCGGGGCGTGAGATAACATGAGGGTGTGGCTCCAACTGAAGGAGGGTGCGCAACTCGCCAAAGAGATATTTGGTGCCGCTTGTCAGCGCTTTCATGACCCACAGTTTACTAGGGTCTTCCTGGATGTGGGGTCGGGTCATGTCCCCGTTGTCGTTAGGGTTCATGCGAACAAGGCAGACGCTGTCGTGCAGCTGCTCAACAAAGCTCAGTCGGGAAATGTCAATAGCTTCGGGCAGCACCTCTTTCGAGAGCCCGAGTGTTGGCGCGAGCTTGGAGTGACTGAGGAGCTGTGTCTCGACATAGTACGTTGGAGCAATCGTAACCTTGATCTTGGTGACGTCCCTGTTCAGATTCTCAAAGATGATGCGGGACCCGAATGGGAGCTTCTTGTACATGTCCGAAATCGTCTCTCTGGAATCGCGGCCATCCGACAAAGTCCAGACCTGCAAAGTCCGGAGGATGTGGGAGGCAATGCCCAGGCGCCGGAGTCTCGGGGCGTCTTTGGTGTGGAACGCAGTGTTGAGGTCGAGTAGCTCGCGAAGAGTAGCGTCGGTAGCAACCTCCTCTGGGACAAAGACGTCGATGCGCACGGGGGGAACGTCCGCTAGAAAGAGCGGTACAACGTAGTACTGCGTCCCCAAGCCCGTGCAGCCGTCAATCCTCCACAAAGGGTGGCGGGGAGGTTCGAGGCTGTCAATGCGATTCTTTGGATTAAGCCGTGATTCAGCCCATGAAAGATCGTCGGCGGAAGGAGGCGGGTCCCGCGGGGGGTCCTTCAGGAAGGCTGACGTAGGATGGATGACATCGTGGATCGATGTCGAGTTGAGCTCCATAGCGACGAGGGCTGCCAAGGCTTGAAAGCTAGATCAGTCGTGACAAAAGGAGTGACCAGCGCTGTTGACAGTCACCAGCACAGGATGGTTGCGGCTCTAAGGGCCACCGCAGAGGTTCGCCAGGTTTGGAATCGACAAGGTAGGCCTTTCTTCAAACAACGTCCGGAGAAATCAGGAGACTCTCACATCCATCCATACCCCGCTCCGAGTCGGGCACTCACCACCTGCGACGCCCTGTTGACGTGTTCTACGAAGAAACCAGCGTCAGGCGAGCTTCCCGCGCTCTTGTGCACGCATAGGAAGCCACAGTTTGCCCTCGCAGCGTGATGGTTGCAATTGCAGCCTATCAGACACTGGACCACCTAGTCTCGATGGGAACGTGAACTGCAGGGCGCTCAAGAGAGCGGTTAGTGGCTGGCGTCTGGTTGGCGACCGAGTTTGATACGACCTTTGTTGTTGAGAGCGGGAGGCCAGCAGAAATTTTCTCATTTTTGGCTGCAATTCAGGCGATCAAAGGCTTCCTGATTGGCCCGTCGTTTTTTTTTACCGCTGTCGTCGACAAGACTGCGGATCGGGCACAGGTTACCAGATCGGGCCGGCGAGTGAAGTTGCGATGAACGTGGTCAGTAAGCTCGACGGAACCGTGCAGGAGACTGTTTTCTGTTACAAGGCCCCAGAGTGGCCGGATCTAGGCGGGCTTTCGTGGCTCCCATCACCTGGATTCTAGCCGAACACTAAGTGCAGGTACCTACCGTACCTTGCCTCTACTAACCGGGTTGTCCCTCTTCAACACCTTTGGTACGGGGTACCCGTGCTGGGCAATATGGCATCCGGTCGAGTAAGCTCCCGGAGTTTGCAAGCAAATACTTGACGTGTCGATGGTCATCATCTCAGTGATGGGTTTCGGTGCTCTTGTTGGCAAGCAAGCCGGCCGAGGGTGGGTCGTGCTCGGCAACTGGTTCACTACCGATGGTCTTGGGCGGAGCAAGAATCTAGGCCTTGATGTGGCCAGAGCCGGATTGTCCCGCCGCATCAACCGGGCTTAGTGCTACCCAGCCCGCTGCTAGACGCCGGCAAGCCGAGCTTCGGATTTATCCTGCATTCAATGATGGCATCAATGTGCACTATATAAACCCATCATCAGTCTGGAGTTCACTGACGGTGAAGGGAGATGGAAAAACCCACAAGGAAGCGTCGACACAGACAGATACATGGCTTAGATGCCGCCATGACTCCAACGCACTGCCACCGAGCACCGGGGCGAACTACAGCGGGGCTACTGGTTTCTGATGCAACAGCACGAGTCGGTCGTCCCCATTGATATTCTGCACTTTGGCAGCTGGCCAAAAGATTTCCGGGGTTTGCGGGACATAGGCTGATGATCCAGCACGGAGGGTGTGGCCGCAGAACAGGGTGCAAAAGTTTCGCCGGTCCGGGGAAGCGATGTGCAGCGCCTGTAGCGGTGCTGGTCGCCGCTACCGCGGAGCGGATAGTTCTGGAACACATCTTGAGCCTCGCGATGACGACGATGGAAAAAAAAAAAGACGGGAAACCGCAGCCCGGAAACCTACCCCACCACCCAGGCGAGCAAGGTGGTGAGGTGACCAGGCCACGAGACCTCAGGTCTCTCTTCTTTCAGATGTTCGTGAGAGAACAAGCGTAATTCGTTATTGACCGGTGAACTGGTAGGCGGGGACGACCAGAACACCGCCCTCGGCAGATGCACAACCTTCTCACCGAGAAGGAAAATGGTGAGTCGCGACTGGGCTTCGTTGGGTCCCACACCGGATTTGTTGTTTCTTCGCAAGTGCTTCGCAGGGGAACTGGGAAACTAGGTGAGCAAACGTGCACACCGCTCCCCTTCCCCACACCATCGCATTGCGTTGGCTGCATGGGGAAGCTGACACCGGCTGCAATGGCACGGCGCCTGGGGAAAGTTTGGAAGTGACGTTCTTTGCGGCGCGTGCATTGTGCCTTCTCACTTCCCCACAGTGCTGCTTTTCTGGAGAAGGGGGTTGGGCAAACTCCCCCTGTCCCTCTTCCGAGATCTCATCTCTCATCTGCTCTGTTCTCGACCGCGAACACTTGGGGTGGGAAGTGATATCGGGGCGTTGCCTTAACATATCTGTTCCGGAATGACATTGCTCCACTGCTGCCAGATTCCACGTCTGCTGTATCCGCACCTACCCCCGGTAGCAGTATCATCTCTGGCCAATGTGCTTCCCGATTGACTGTCACGAGGGTTCTTGTGCATCACCAAAAGGAATCAACATTGTTCCGCATAACACAGCCAGCCGTGGGGGGTATCATCACGGTGGGTTTTGTTGCAGGAGCTGCTGTCACCCGAGAACCGCCCCATCTCCCGTTCCACTCATGGTGCCCTCGGTGCTGTTGATGCATTGCCGGCGTAAAACGCTGTCCTGAGCCTGCTCCCCTCACGAACCCCACTCGGATGAGCAACAGCGAAACGCAACGAGGGACTGCGACGTCATGGACATGAGACTCTTCGGGCAAAAGCTCCACGGCCGCTTTCGCTGGTGCATCTGACAAACTTGCCCTCCTCGAGAAGGAGAGGTCGATCTCATCGATCAAGGCCAGCAAATATATTTTTACCCTTTCAGGGCAGCAACGCGGCTGCTTCGCGCAAGGCCTGTTAGTCCTTCTTCGTGTCGGACGGCACGATACAGAGCCCTCAGGAAAGGGGCTGCTGAGGTGATCAAGGCATTACTTGCGAGCCGCTTTGCCCAAGAAATCTCCTGATTCCCCTCTCGAAAGGATGCCCACCGTGCGCCGAAGCCCAAAGCGTCGGATCAAACCCGGTTTGACGGGCTCGCACAGGCGTTCGTTGGTGCGCCGAGCTAAGAGCGGCAAGGGGGCTCCCGGTGTTGTGCAAACTGGAGGATGGACGGCCACGTGAAATTGTTTCCCGAAGAACACCTAACGACATGGTTTTTGTTATTCTGGGCGCGACAAAATTTCTTTGCGCCGCATGGATGGCGAAGGGCGTGGATACCCTCAAGCCGTCTCCTGTTGTATGGCCCCTAGATACTGCGGTTTTCTCTGCGTCCGATAGTTTAGTGTACCAAACCCGTTTTTCTCTGGTTCCCGATACGTCGCTTCTGCTCGAGAGCCCGAGCTCGAGATATCGGACCAGCAAGAAAACAGGGCCTGAACTAGCCACTCGTGGTGCAACTAGCAAGTGGTTGGCTGGCCAGCTAACTGCTGCGGTTGCGATTCTGGTCGCCTTGGGTGGGTGGGGGTTGCGGGCGACGAACAATATGCATGTCATATAGCCCTTATATGGGCCGCCTGAGAGGGCATCTGACTGGCCAGACAGCGGCAGTCCTGCGAGGTTGCATCGGCCACGGCTCTACACTACAAGAAAAGGGGGACCGCTTCTTAGGCCCGCCGCCCCGGAGACTCGGCAGCAGCCGGGGAGGCTTGATTGGCGCAAGGTTGGCAATTCTTCAACTCTTCAAGACAGTCATGATGGGTAGCTGGGACAACCCACCACATTGAAAGGACTTTCGTGGCTGCTTGATGGCGTTGCAGCCCGCTCGTCCGCCGCTGCTGGTGCGTATTTTGTGGTTGGTGATGAGACGGGAATGGGGGTATAGCTGGCGGCCACATATATGTCACCAAAGATCAATCAGCAATGAGCCGAGAGGTATATGGGATGGACGGGTGAAGGGTCTGTGAGTCGCGAGCGAACACCAACCCAACTAGTTTAACTTGGAGATGGGGCTCGGGACGGAATTGGGTCTGGGAACGCATGGAAGACAGGGGAACCCCCCTCCCCCCATTCCCAACATCGCCGTGTGGTGTTCCTCCGCTCGTCCCTGGCTCGCTGTCTCTGGGCGCGCCCGCGATCAGGGCGCATTTTGCATTTTGCATTTGCATTTCCCGCTCGATGTCTCCTTCTGCTTCCCGCTCCTGCCAAATCAATAACTAAGCTCCGGAAGCAACCAGTGTGCGCCGGCTAGGTTGCGCCTTCCCCCCTCTTTCGACCGTCGACCGGTGAATCATTTTTTTTTCTTCCTTCATCTCCTCGCCTCACCGATTCCTTCCTCTTTCTGCCAGTCCGCAGTTCTCGAAGCCAGGACTTGAGCGACGGTGCTGGTCTGTCTCCACTTCAGTATTTTTGAACGGCTGCGTAATTGAAATCCACCACTCCCAACATGGCCTGGCCGTAGGACGGATACCACGCATCACACATCACGCATTGGATCACACTGGCTGAGGCTGCGCGCATGTCTGGCTGGCTGTTTGCCTGATTGACAGACCGGTCTAGGTGGTTATTCGCTCACCGGACTGCGCGCGACCACTGCCCAGCCACGCATTGGACCAGCGCGGCAGACCATACACATTGGGTTTGTCGTTCTACCCGCCCCTGACGTTCACCGACTCTCTAGCCTGCCTCCACCCAGGCCAGCCGGGCTTGCCTCACGCTGCCGCCAGCCGCGACTCGCCCCCGGGTAGCCGCTTCAGCCTTTCAGCAGCGCCCGGCTGCACCCACCTTTGGAGAACGCCACACTTTCGGCACCGGGGTGGGCCTGCCTTCGGATTTCGGTCCACCCGGAACGAGTTGTGTCGTCCCGACGGAGGCGCTGAGCAGCTCTCCCGTTGAGAACTACCCCCAGCATCGAGATCGAGCAAAGACAGAAGGCTTGCCTTTTCCGTCAATTGGGAATTGCGCCGCCGCCCAACACTGAGGCTCCTGTCGGTGGTATGTGTTGTACCTAGCAGAGCAGCAGCCAACACACTGCACCAGAGAATCTGTGCGACTGACAGTCCATCTTTGCCAGCCTCCAGGGTGCCTGTCCTCGCACCCGCTGCACCAGGCCTTCTAGCCTGCTTCTCTCACCCCTCCTCGCCAACACCTGCAGCTGCACCGGCTACTGCTTCCAGCTGCTTGCACTGCACGTCGCCCTTTCCACTTCATTGTGCCGGCTGCCGCCTCGCGGCGATGGCCTCCTCGTGAGATGGTGACATCTCCGCACCCCTCCCCCCCTTCCTTTCTAAACAGTTCCTGCTTTCTGAGCAGCCTGCCTGCCAGCACCTGCTGGTATGCGACCTGCTGGACCCTGAATCCCCGATTCGGTCGCTACCCGAGGACTTGTCCCGCCAAGTACACACTCGGTTCACGCATAGCAACAATACCATTCTCTCGACCCGATCCGACTACCATTTGACCATTCACCATGGTAAGAATATACTCTCTCTACGTTGTCCTTCCCCAGTCTCGCCAAGCTGCAGGCCGAGAGTGATAGATCTCCCACCTGCGTCCCTCGCCTTTCACCTT
>Ga0247760_1002111_pt1 | contig 16045 bp, 12 predicted proteins | sample UWRJL171409R4_FD_179936 | JGI IMG/M metagenome (GOLD analysis project Ga0247760, IMG submission 179936) | Plant litter microbial communities from Arlington Agricultural Research Station in Wisconsin, United States - UWRJ-L171-409R-4 | ecosystem: Environmental > Terrestrial > Plant litter >... | reverse complement strand
GAATTTGGTGTGTTTTGGTGAAGAATTGAAGGAGTGGTGGTGGTGGAAATGGGGGGGTGGTCGAGGAGGAATGGTGGAAATTGTGATCGGCAATCAGGTCGATCGGTTGTGGGGTCGCGACTTCTACGTCATATGTGCACGGGTCTATTTCGGCTTTTCCTTTGGTTAGTGCCAAGACTGGCTGGCATGGTCCGTGCTTCAGATTTTGGCAAAGGGAGCATCCCTGAAGCCGAAGCCAGCCCTGGAGCGCGACCGTGACTTTCGCCGACGTCAAATAATTTCGAATCGGAGATCGGATCGGATTATCCTTGGCAGCAGTCTACAGCTAACAGTGACGATGAGCCATTGAGACAGTGGGACGACGAGGATCCGCCTCGGATGAGCCTGGCACAGATGACGAGGAGTAAGTGCGCGCCTAATCCTCCATTTCCTTCGACCTCATCTAGGTGCAGTACCTGTCCTTCGTCCGACTAAAACCCCTCGCTCGTGGCGGCAACTTTATTGTCGTCGATGGCCTGTGTCCCGACAAAAGCCCGGAACGTCACGACCCAACCCCACTCAAGTAAGTGTGCCCCGACAGCTGCAAGCAGCCTCCGAGATGCGTTGGTTGGGACGTCAAAGCACCAATTACCTTTTTTATTTTTCTGCAGAGTAACGGGCATTTCGTGTTGCGTGGCGAAAGGGAGGCTGCAGTGAGGCCTACTGCCCATTGCTGCCTAAATGTCCTTCTTCCTTCAGGCAATTTGGAGATTCCACCCCTTGTTTGCCCTTTTCAACTTCTGTCGGTTCACACCATTCTCGACTTTTTGCGGTACTTTTTATCTCAACCAGCGCGCGAAGATGGGACCAAGCAGCAATGGAGCTCCAGCTGGGGCTACGAGCATGATCATACCCAGCTTGGCTTATATCAATCAACTGCAGAGTCTCGTTCCCTCGGCGCAGGCACAAACCGCGGCAGGCTACGTCACAGAGGAGCTCACCGATCGACAGCTGGAGCAGAAGAAACGTTGTCTCAGGTGTGGGGTTCGACGTAAGCCGATTGCATTCTTTCGTTTCTCTGTGTTTCCCTGCGGCGCGCCAGGCTCCAACCTAATCGCATGCATACCGTATACAGCGTTCCAGAAAGCGAGCAGGAACCGGAAATCTCAGCAGCCCGCGACTGCTCTACAGCCGGACTCTTCAGGAAGCTGTAACTTAACGTCTATGGACGAGGCACCTAGCACAGTGGCGAGGGAGAAACAACCCCATCTACGTTGCAAGTTCCATCCCGGTAAGGTGGTATCCAAGGTGAGATTCTATTCATGATCTAAAGTCTCCTTTTGAGAGGCGCCCAGACTAATGTCTACTTCTTTCCTGGTTGCTGAATGGAACAGAAGTGGACATGTTGTGAGAAGCATGTGTCTGAAAAAGCTGCCTGCGGTGGAGAATATGACCATCTTCTATCCCACGACCCTAACGACCATGCCCTGAGAGAACGCTGGCAGTTCTATGAGACCCCAGTGCGGAATCGGCCTGATCACCGTCTCGCGGTCGCCATCGACTGCGAGATGGGCAGCGCTTCCGATGGCGAGTCTGAACTAATCCGGCTCACCGTGATTGACTACTTCCTCGGCAAGACACTAATTGACACTCTGGTTTACCCTGATATTGCCATGCAACACTTCAACACGAGGTGGTCAGGCGTCACGAGGTCGCAGATGGAAAAGGCGCGGAGGCAGCGATCGTGCCTCTTTGGCACGGCTGCTGCTAGGGCTGCCATCTTCCAGTACGTCGGCCGCGGAACTTTTGTTGTGGGCCACGGCATGTCGCACGACCTCTTGTCCCTCCGTTGGCGCCACAACCGTATCATCGACTCGTTTTTGATGGAGTCCAACATCAGAAAGGCGGCGCAGAGGGAGGTAGGAGGAGGAGGGAGCAACAAAAGAGAGACCGAGGGCTCCGCTCCACCTCAGAAGACGGGACAAGCAAATGACGGAAAGATTGCAAGAAAAAGGCACCCCGACGGCAAGTCGCTCAAGGCACTTGCGCTAAAGAACCTTGGACGGTCTATCCAAGTGGGCAAGGGTCATGATAGCCTGGAGGACGCGGTCGCAGCGAGGGATCTTGTTGATTTTTATATTCGCGGCCTGTGGGCTCCATCTGGAAATTGACTAAAGACGCTAGGGTGTCGCATGAAAGGAGATGCTGCTTGTTTAGTTAAATCTTGAAATCTCTGTTTGCTCACATGAACTGGTAGTAATTTGTGAAAGTTGAACCCGATCAATTCCTCCTAACATGTCTGTTATATAAGACGAATCTGGGCACACAAAATTTCCATTTTTGTACCTTGCCTACGTGACACTGCTCACCCCGGCTCAGTTTTTGCTCAGGCTTGCTCACCTTTGCTCAGGCTAAGTACCATTTTCGACACGCTGCGCCGCAGCATGCTGAAATGCTTCAACTCTAGCCGAGTGGGGCCAGATTTGGTCCTATATATAAAGATGGCCAAAATTGGTCCTCATCTTAAAAATAAACAGTCTCGCCCCTCTTATATTTTTTCGTATTACCTACCTAACCCCTGGGGACTTAGCCTCTAGACGTTTGCCCCCCCTAAGCGATCCCCCCCTAACCGATCATGTAAGCGGGGGGCACTCCCCAACAACAAAATGACGAAATCGTCAACACAAGGCCAAAAACCAATACAACTCTATTATTCCTGTATCTCTTCTGCCTCGTGAAGTCTATAGAGTACATGAATAACCTCCTCTATACGCTCTTGGACCTTGGGGGGTGGGTTTGCAGTCTTCCTCCGCTTCTGTGGCTTGGGAAGCTGTATAGAGGCCTTGTTAGCACGTTTAGAGACTTTAAACCTTCTTCCTACTCCCCGGCTTTTCAGCTTCTAAATGGGCTCTTAAACGTAAGTTTTCCACTTCTAAAAGAGCCCTCTAAGTATTGCTTTTATCTAAAGCCTTCCCTGCCTTCATCAAAAGGCTCTGAACGTTGCGTGAAAAAGGAGATTTGTGTTATAAAGCGCTTTACAGGCCGTTATAGATGTTACAGCTTTATTAGAGAGTCTCCAAGTATATACCTATTGTAATAAGAAGGTTAACAAGGGTAAGGAAGTGGTTTAATAAAGGAGGGGAGTTTCCAATGATTACTTGGCAATTGTCTAGAATTTATAAGAGGTTAAAAGGCCAGATTCCAGTCTCTTTATAGCCATTACGTATATTTAAGTCCATATAGCTCACCCCAGCTCACCCCGGCTCAGGATTACGAACGAAAATGGAAATTTCGTGTGCCCAGATTCGTCTTAGATAACCAAGCTGTTAGGGACTAGACAAACAAACAAGGCATAAAAGTGAGGCGTTATAGTTACTACGCGAATCCGGTTCGGAGCGCTGGCAGAACTCTCGCGCCCCTGTTCAATCCCTCCCGTTTCAGTTGTCGATGACTCGGACACTTGACTCTCGGGAGTTTGCCTTCAATGCCCAAACGGGACCGGGGTCATATCGGCTGTTTTGTGAGACGAATCTGGGCTTACGAAATTTACATTTTCGTACCTCGTCCACATGACATTGCTCACCCCAGCTCAGGCTCGGCTCAGTCTTTGCTCAGGATTAGCTCAGGCTTGCTCACCCTAATCACCACTTTTAACAGGCTGCGCCACACCATGCTGAATTGCTTCAACTCTAGCTGAGTGGCCCAATATTAGTCCCTTTTTTTTTAAAAAAAAAAAAAAAAAAGAAGCGATTCGCCTTTACTTTTCGTGTTACTTACCTGACCGCTTAGCCTTACTGTTGTGCACAAGCGCGGACCACTTGCGAATAACGTTTAGATCTTCGCATTTAGCCCTCTGGTAGTCGTATTTACGTGTAAACGCGTCCGAAGTTCTGGCGAAGGGAACTGTCTGAGGCCGGGTCAGTCCGGCCTGCGTTTCGCAGCCCCGGGCTCATCATGATTGGTCCGCAAGGGGCTTATTTGGTCGCTCCTGGTCCAACGACGTCTGTTGGTTTCGGTGCTTGGGTGCCTGGACTAGCTACACTGCGCGATGTCGCATTGATCGTGTTCCACCAGCCGCACGCACCCTCCCACAGACACCGGACGGGGGGCGGTGGAGCATGCGCCCAATATAACGATGAACTCACTACTTGACGAGTGTCTCGAAATCGCCGATCAGCTTTCCCAAACTGGGAGATATGCGGATCATGTCTCCTGGTAAGAAAAGCTGGATTCCGGTGCAGAACGCCCTTTCGATATTCTTCGCCAGATGTTCTGCAAGAGATGTTCATCCTTGATGGCAGGGCTGGACAATCCAAAGAGCGTCATTCAGCCTATCGAAGTAGTCTTACCTAATTGATATCGGTATCGATAACTTCGGGGTGGTTGTGGTGCAAGGCTCCTGCCATGAATGTGGGGTCGTTGTGTGGCCTAGAACCTGCGAGAGCTCATTGAAGGGTGCCCCATCAACACTGGGTCTAGATTTCACCACTCCGGGTTCAATATTCCAGCCGCAGCTAAAAGCAGCAGCAACGCCCCCCACGTTAATATCCGCTTTAGAAATCCTGAAAAGCCACTGCCTCAGCCGTATTGGATCAACTGGGAAAGGCGAAGCAAGGTTCCGGGAACCTAGCGAACTGTAGATATGTTTGGCGATTTTGTGGCGTCGTCTATTGACCCCGTGCTTCAAGTATTGTATTCAACCTTCTGATCAAAGCCTCTCCGACTGGCGATACCTCCTGAAATAGTATATGATGCCCTAAGCGAACTACCTTTTCTTTTCTTTCAGTCTCCCCCATCGAACATAAAAGGAGCTCGTGGAAGCCATTTTGATCATGCGCATCACGCCACTGTTCAAACCAAACCTCTAGCATCAGGGAAATCCAGTTATCTCGAGACTTTGTCATCAAAACCTACTCCCTCAGCCCTTGCGACCCGAATTTGCAAACCCAAAAAGTACCATCATGCTCGAAGACCTCCTCAGTATCGCCGCCAAGTCTTTGATCCGCCATGCAGTCGTTGGCGTCCTGACCGGCGGTGTCGGTAATGTACTCCTCCTCGCCGGCGACGCCATGGATGTGATGGATGTAATGGATGCAACGGACGTAGTAAATGCAGTTAGCTCTACCGACACAGGCTGCAGCTATGGCGGCCACATGCCGAATCTTGCACCAAATTTTTCGAACTTGGGTTCGGGAAAGAGCATTGCTGACTGATACTGCGGCCAATGGGAATGATGGTTTCTACCAGCAGGGCGTGGACGACTACGGAAATAAGGTGTCTCAGAATAGCACGGGACCAGCATACAGCACGGACAACCCCTCGAAGACTTATGGACAGAATGGTGTTATGGAGAATAACATCGCTAGATTTGATGGGCATTTCAAGCATTTGGCGCGACGGCGGATAACAATACTAGCTGTGTTGAATGGAACTGCTTACACCCCACCCCTCTTTCACACCTCTCCCAAATTTTCGCTGTGCATCTAACCACCAAGACTCCTCACTGAGGAGCGCAGCAGCGCAACAAGCAGGCTATCACACCAGCTCCCTATTCCGAAAATCGCCGCAGCACAAGGTGAGTAGGGCTTGAATTTCACCATGATGGGTATAATAGCCATCATAAGGAAGACGGCCTATTTACCGAACATGGGAAGCATGGAGTGTTGTGGTGTTAAGCCTTCCCCCAACTATTTTTTCCACTTCCAACATGCTGTCGTTTACTCCTCACATGTCAGCACTCCTTCAGCGACGAGATGAGGATGAGTGGCGGCCCGGTGTAATTTACCCCCACGCGATGCAGTGCTACGCCATCCCCTACGGCTGGCCTGGTTTCGTCGGCGACGTGGTGGCCTTCTACACTTTTGATTGCATCTGGACAGGCCGCCCGCCGCTGCCGGTTTTCCATAACCGCGAGATCCGCAATCGCCGTCTCGGAAGGGGGCTAGCGACCCTTCAATTCCCATTCTGCACGGCCCTGGGGGTCTACAACGTTATTCGATGCAGCCGCGGCTTCAGCCCCAGAAGAGACGGGCTGTTACTGATCGGAGTGGCAGAACATACATCGCTCTGTTCAACGGGGCGTTGCTCGTGGACTACTTCGACTGGTTGCGTTTGTCTTCTGCCGCTTCCTGGACGAGCGTCTCAATAAACTCGAAATATCCGCCATCTACTTCGGCACTGTCAAAGTTAGGGGTGCCCGCCGTCGGCACACTGTGCACCTGGACCGACTATCTGATGACGTTCCTTTAGTGGAGGACCCTACTGCTCGAGAGTACCGAAAAGGAAAGCGAAAAGGGGAAACTCGCAGCCGAGCAGCATTTTGCAAAAGCACTGAGCCTGGGACAGACCCCGCCGCCATGGGAGCGGCCGAATTAATGGCTTACGGTCTGCTATTATCTTTTTGCATCGATGCTACAGAGAGAGCTCCTATACGTGAGCCTTGACCAGAATCTGCTTGGGTTTCTGGATATCGAAGTGGACATTCAACAGAGCGAACGCGGGCGGTTTCTCGATAAACACTTTGGGAGTCGCATGATGGGGCGTTGTTTTTTTCGTACTGATGAGGGGCGAATTCGCACAGGCTCCGGTTACATGGCTTAAGGTGATATAGTTATCTTACCACTGGGTTACTTAGCACTAACATTACTGCGCGAGAGCCGCAAGCGTGGAGAGTACCAGTTCGTTGGTGACGCGTACATCTACGGCTACATGGATGGAAAGGCGGTGCATAAGTGGAAGAACGGAGACTCAGAGCTCAAGAAGTATGTCCTTGTCTGAGAGTGCAGATCAAATTAATGATGACCTACCTCGGTAGGGCCTACAGAGACAAACAAGCATACTATTCGTATTTCGCCAGCAAATTTACACAGGATCTGCAAACCATACCCTTTTCTTCTGCTTCGGAATTGCAGATTCTTCCGTCAGAAGACACTGTGACTGATGAGGGCGCGTAATACTCGACATACATTCCCCTTGGGCTTTATCCTGTTGGGAGCATTCGTTCTCTCCTCCGGAATGGCCACTTTCGTTGATTTCATCGTCGTTCCTTCCGAGACGATCTACCCTGACATTCGGGCTTTAGCCCTCGAGGCGTTTCCGTTCCTGCTCGTCATCGCCTTTCCGCAAGTTTGGATCTTGCCACGACCTGTTCGCTCTGGGATGTCCTGCCTCTCATCCATTGGGTGGCATCCAGCCAATCATCGGAGGTAAATACCTACTGAATTCGGCTTAAGTTGGGAGATGCACAGCCACACGCAACGAAGTAAGGCTGTCAGGCAACAGCACAGCCCATCCCAGTCCGCACTGGGCCGCAAGTCACAGGTTATTACCCCGCTTTCCACGACCCTTCTCGTCGATACCCCAGGTGCCAACCTTCCACCCCCTTTACCGCTCTAAAGCATTGGATTCTGTGCCCCAATTTCGCCGACCTCCCCAAGACACGAGGACAGAAGGCAGGGTGATGGGGTAGCACCCCTAGCGGCATCCCAATTACCTACCAGCCAGGGAACCATTCATCTTGCCCACTAGCAACTGCGAGTTCCATGCAATTTGTTGAAATGGAACCGTTTACTGCCCTCGGCCTGGCCGCTGCGATCGTTCAGTTCGTACAATTCAGCTCCAGGATCTTGTCAGCAAGTCGGGAGATTTATGTATCTCATAATGGCTTGAGCAAGCACCATGAATCTCTCGACGGCATCAGCACGCATATGCTCAAAATTGTCGAGGAGCTCGACCATAGCGCCATCGATGTTGGGGTCAACCCGTTTGCGATAAAAGAGGAAGAAGGATTGGTGGCCCTCTCGACCAAGTGCAAAGTAACTGCAGGCGAGCTACAGAGTCTGCTGCGAAAGCTGCGAACAACACCAGGCGGTAGAATTCCGAGCTTCCGCCAGGCCGTGAAGGGAGTATTGGGCAACCGGAAGCTCGGCGATATGGAGGCATCTTTGAAGGAATATAGGTTGGAGTTAATGGTCCATCTCGCTGCTATCACAAGGTATGAGAGATTCTAAACAACGTTTAACATTAGCGATGTGTCAAGTGATACCAACCCCCTTTTACAGCAATCAACAATCAAGCGTCTTGCAAGAGCTACGGGGATTGAAGGAAAACAATCTTTCCCTGCAATTGGAGAACTCAGCAAAGCTCAACAGCATTTGCGAGGCCATACAACAGGTCACATTCCAGTCGTCAAGAGCAAAGCAACCAACGTCTCAGGCGGACGCCCCATCATTCGACGACTACAATAATCTGTTCAAGAAGCTCCTCGGTCTGACAAGAGACGCAAGAGAACTCTCGTTGCAGCAGGCAGTACTCCGTAGCTTGTATTTCAAGTTCATCCTCGTTCGTCACCGGAGCATCGCCGATGCACATGCGAAGACTTTCAGCTGGCTGTTTGGTACCGAAGTGGATAACAAAGTCCACATGACCAGCAATCTAGCTCGGTGGCTCGAGTATGAGAATGGAATATACTGGATCTCGGGGAAGGCCGGCTCAGGAAAGTCAACGCTCATGAAGTTTCTAAGCGACCACTCACGCACGGCGGAGCTTTTGTCCAGTTGGTCTTCTCCACAAGAGCATGCAGCTGCCAGTCACTACTTTTGGAGCCCTGGGACACGCCTCCAGAAGTCCCTCGAAGGCCTCCTCAGATCGCTCCTGTTTGATATTTTCCGGCGGCTTCCCGATCTGATTCCTACGGTCCTGAACGATGACCACCTATACCCGGACGATGACTACGACGAAGGTGTTTCTTCTCGATTGGACGAAGGGAGACCATGGTCGATGTTCGAGCTTGGTCAGGCCATGGATCGGCTGGCAACATGTCCTGATATGCCTGTTCGGTTTTGCTTCTTCATCGACGGATTGGATGAGTTTGATGGGGATCATAACGAGGTTATACGCATTCTCGGACGATTGGCGTCGTCACCGAGCATCAAGATCTGTGTTTCTAGCAGACCATGGAATGTGTTCGAAGACACGTACGGAACGGCAAACCACTGGAAGCTGTCCCTTCAGGATCTTACCCAGGACGACATACACCACTACACGGAGAGTATGCTGCGGGAGCACCCTAACTGGAAATACTACTCTTCGAACTTCACCGCAGCAACACCGGACCTCGTCGAAGAGATCACTGAGAAAGCACAAGGTGTTTTCCTTTGGGTCTTTCTTGTTGTTCGATCTCTCTACGAGGGTTTAACCAATGAGGATACAGTATCAACAATGCAGGAACGAATCAGCCAACTTCCCCAAGATCTTGAGGCGTTCTTCAAACTCATTCTCAACTCCGTCGACCCCTTCTACCACCGCCATATGGCTCAGACGTTCAGGATAGCATTGCAGGCAGAAGAACCGCTCAGTATAATGGTTCACTCCTTCGCCGACCAGTGCGCGCTGGACAAACGCATAGCCTTACAGTGCTCGGTGGCTCCGATGGACAATTACGAGATCTCCAGACGGCACCAGCAAATGCGCCGCCGGCTTAACGGTCGATGTAAGGGCCTTCTTGAAGTCCAAGCCGACCCGTCAGATATTGACTACCTGGGACCGCGGATTGGCTTTCTCCATCGCACCGTTCGTGACTTTCTCCTGACCAAGGAGATGAGCGAGTTCCTGGACGGTCATGCCCAGGGTTTCAACTCCCATTCTGTCATTGTCCAAGCGCATGTCATGCTACTGAAATCACTGCCGGTTCGAAGGGAGCATTTTCGACAAGGCGGGGTCCTCCGTCGGATCTTAGGAGAAGCCTTTTACTACGCACACGAAGCCGAACTTCAGTCACAGCGTGCAGAGATGGAGTTGGTGGATGAGCTTCGCTATACCATAGAAGACATGTCCAACGCACAAGGAGCGGCCATTCCGTGGGATTCATTTCTGGAATTTGCAATAACAAGAGGCCTGTCCCACTACCTTGCACAGCGACAAGAATGCCTCCCGGGTGCGCACGGCGTGGTTGACGGCTCATACCTACGGGAAGCACTACTCGAGAGCACCAAGCCCAGTAGTGACGATAGCCCGGACTTCACCCAGGTTATATCGCTCTTCCTCCGGCGCGGCGCCAATCCAAATTACGGGTCCTTTGTGACACGACATACCCATACAGTACCACCCACACAGAGAAACCACCTCTCGGTACTGTGGACAGAGCCAGAGACTGACGTTGCAAGTCTCGCCTCGACCGACACCATCTGGGGAGACTGGTTCGTCACATTCTGCGAGGCAATGGTGGAGTCCGGGATGAACTACGCCTGGGCCGTACGGCAGAAGCGCATCCTCGACCTCCTCCTCGGACACGGCGCCAACGTCAACATTACCTCCGCTAATGGAGCGATATGGGCTGAGTTTGCCCAAGCCCTCTTCCAACTTTCCGGGCACCTCCCCGACCAACGGCTCTCGGCCGTCTATCTCAGCATGCTGAAGAAACTACTCCGGCACGGAGCAAGTCCCAACGCGCCCTATCGCGGTACAACAGTTAGCAAGGGCTTCTTCGCCAGTGCGTGCCACATGGCTGGACTACGGCTTTCCCGTCCGGAGCAATCGAAGCTCGAGGCAGAAGGTAACTACCCCCCACTGGTACCCAACTCGCGTCGGAAGCTGCTGGCCCAGGTAGCGGAGATGTTGCTTCGACACGGTGCCCACCCCAGTTGCGTCGTGGACCCGAGCGATTTGGATTTTGTCTTCTCGTCACGGTTGGGCGGGCCGCTTCGTGACTTGTTGGAAGCTAAGCGCAGTGAGGTCCGGTTGTCCGCAACGAGAACCTTGTTGGGTTGGATTTGGTGGCCTTGGGGTGGATCGGGGCCTCAGTAAATCCTGTTTGAATCCAAATAATCGTGGGTTCATCGCCTTTCTCGGCCACACCTTGGAATTTGGCACCAAGCCAGGCCACCCTCAACAGCTCGAGGCGGAGGAAGTGCGTGCGTTGGTGGCGAGCTGATCGAGAGAGGCGCCGAGCTGCCGCACCGTGACCCGCAGGTGGTGTAACCCGGAGGAGGCCCCCACATGCAAATTTCTAGGATGCTGTTGACAGATGTTGGAACGGCTTACTTAGTGGTGGTGGTTGATGGACTGCGAAACCGCTCCATGCCAACCTCGGGGACCGAAATTCGAAATTTGTTGCTAGCGACGAAGACGACCAAGCCAGGGAACGCCTTCAGGCGACTTACCAGACTGGACGTATCGGACCCACATTGATCCACCGTGGGAACGGGTTTGTAGTTATATGAGGGCTAGTGGGAAGTTCACAGATATGGGGTTTGGCTATATTGTGTATCACCTGTTGACAGGGTGTGATGAAGCAAATGCCAATCCGTCAGATGCGGCTGGTGAGACAAAGGGCCTGCTTTGAGCGAAGAAGACGGTCGTGAACAAGAGCCTTATAACAACCACGACTACAACCCCTGGAGAACGTGGCGATTGCAGCTGGGTGGGTATAGAAAGGGGCGGGGTCGTTGGCAGAGGTTCCCTCTATTCTGGGTGGTACCCTGCCTGTTCTGGGTACAGATCCCGGGAAGGCAAATTGCCCAAACGAGGAAGCCCCTGAAGATCCAGCGGGGCGCAGTCGTGGAGCAGGAGATAAAACCCCGCCAACGCCGATTTTTGAGGATGACGATAATACCAAACCCTTCGACCGGACGTATTGGGGAAATGCAGAGGAGCGCAAATCTCAGCGAGCAATACCGAAGGCCGGTACGACTTTGATACGTAGTCATGCACGCGTCGGTTGGTCACAGGCAGCCCACCGCGTATCGCGTGGGTGCACCTGCATGATCGTGACGGGAAGTACTTTCGGGCGTGGGTAGCATTGGAGACCAAGCCCCCTGCGATCGATGGGTTCCCAGCGGGTTGTTGGTTGTTTGCGATCCCACCAACACGAGCCTGGGTGAAATGAGAACCAACCAGCGGCGAGTGGCCCGCCGAAATCCCACAAATTAGCGGCGCGGTTACCTGATCTTCACGTTTCCTCCACTGGAGTCATCCGCGCCATTACAGGCAGAATAAAGTAAGCATTTACTCGGCTTAAAATCGCTAGCTCTCTCCATAGATGCGCTCTGCGTAACTGCGTATCTTAACGTCTTGCTTTCACAATAATAACCACAGTGTATATAATGTCTTGCAGATTATAGCCAAGCTTAGACAGACTAATTAGGCTAGTTAACTTAACTAACGTGCCTGAAACAGGTGATGAGATTTAGGTGTGTGACTTACCACTACTAATAGTAAATATAGGGAAGTTTATACAGTTTATTATAGAATATAAGCTATTTAACAGCCGGAAGATAATAATCCCAATACTCTTTATAAAAAGAGGTTTAGAAGTTTGTACAGCCTTATAATAAATAAAGCCTGCTGCCTTATAATAATAAATGTATCTGCAGTAAGGGAGCTGTAACCTTATTTAATACGTGCTTTAATAGCCTTTCTAACCTTTATGACAGTAAACCTTAAGTTATATTCTCTACCTTAATAAACTTCACTAAGCCTAAGGAAATTAATTATTGTTAGAATGTATCACTCTCACAGGCCTTACAGGCCTGTTAGGCCCTGGAATATAGTGGCTTGTATTCTTTAGTTCAACACTGGGAATACTGAACAGCCCTATAATACAGGGCTGTAAACAGCTGTTATAGTGGGCTAGTCAGGCTTCACAAGGCTTATTGCAATTGTAGGTGCAGTTGTATTATTTCTACCACACGTCGTCGGCTGTGCTGTGGCAATCCCGCTGACAAGCAGCTATCCCAAGCCGAAGTCAACCTCATTGACGGCAGCTGCACAGACTCACTTCTCATGAAATCCTCTAATAAAGCCTATAAATCGCATGGTTGAGTTGGACCCGTTTGTTGGTTTGTACTATGTGAGCGACGCAAACCATCTTTTCTGCACACATGACAAAATTTGGTGTCCATGCAACATTCGCCAGGGGTGGGAGAGTTTTCCTAGGGGCCGCTACAGCAGCATGTTTTGGAGCGCAGACTCGAGTGATCCCGGCTGCAACTCGGCCTTCAGATTCCTCCTCTCGGTTTCCTTAGTTCGCCAGCTCAGCTACGTGATACTGCGTGATACCCTCCCAACCATAGCCTGGACGGATTGGACCGCAACCAACGGAAGCCTGGTGGAACGTAATATCCTCAAGGTGAGACCCAGGGCCATATGAATCACATGGGTGTTCGCTGGCGATGCTGTCGACGGGGATTATTGATACGATGGTCCTTGGGTTCTTGAGTTACATGAAGATGACGAGGAGCATTGCAGAAAAGACTGCCATGCCATACGGCAGCGATTGCCGGAATTGGACGCCAAGTTGTCGGATGCGGTGGCCCTGCGGCGCGCCTAGCGTGCCGTGCGTGGGTAAAGCAGTGCGAGTCGGAGGGCTGGGATCTCGGATCTCGGATCTCGCATCTCGGATCTCGCATCTCGCACGAGGCTCGGATTATGCACAGCCCCCAGCTTACAGCCCCGCGGTTGGTTCTCGGTGTCCACGCCTCGATGCGCCTCGACCCTGCATTCGGCTGCCTTGGCGCACACTTTTAGAGTCACTGAGGAGCAATGATTGATGTTGGTTGCGGGAAGGATGCTATTGGTCGCGAAAGAGGGCGCTTTGTGCAACCAGAAAAATGTTTCCCAAATCCTTTTATAAGCTAGAATGACCCAGCTTACTCCTGCTCTTGGCTCATCATCTCTGCCATCAACCACCCATCAACAAGCGACTCTCCCAACTCCCTAGCAATGGCCTCCAATTTCGCCCTCGTCGCCGCCAGCGCCGAACCCGAGCTGGCCGGTTTCTTCCTCCCAAGCGACCCCAGGCATGTGACCGCCCGGGGCCCAGGCCGCTTTCTCTCTGCAAGAAACGACTCCTCCATCCCTACCGTCAACATGTTCATGGACGGCGAGTCCCCCTCGATGAAGTGGGCCGCCTCCATTGTTGACGCCTGCATCGACCAAACCACCTACGCCCTCCAATGCACGTCCGGCCCCTCCTCCCTTAGTTTTAGCGGCGTATGCGGTGCCAACATCGAAGTAAGCAGCCTGCCTCCTCCCCTTGTCCATATCTCCCCTTTCGTTTCAGTTCATATAACACCCCACCCCATCCAGCCCGTAACCGTCACCGCCGGCCCATCCACCTACCGCGTCTCCTCCGCCGTCGCGACCACAGCACTCGGATCAACCGTCTCCGCTACGCTGCAGGAGACGTGTGCGCTGGCGGGCACCACACAGGCCATTTGCACTGTGACGCTGGGCGGGTCGCTGAATAAGGATACCACCAGCAGGTCAGCCACGACTACTTATTCGGGGTCGAGAGTGTGGCGGTATGATGTGGCTATTACGGCGGGGGCGGAAAAGTTGGCGAGTCCGGCGGCATGTACAAGCAAACCTGCGTCAAATTCAAATTCTGGAGCTAGCGTGAAGGGGGTTACGGTGTGGGGGTTGGTTGGGGCTGTTGGGGTTGGTTTGTTGCTTGGTTGGTGATTGCAGTGGGTGCGGATATGGTCTAGTGATAGCTATGAGTGCAGGTGGTTTTTGTTTGAGGTGGTTGCGTAGGTAATAAAGGATGCCGTTTGATTAGCGAGGTATTAGAAATAGGACTCAAACTTCGCTGTATACCTAGACATTCAGTTCCACTCCGCGATCTACCATTACCGCCCCAAAGATATCCCGAACCCTTCCATAGCGGTAGCGAGCAGCTCGACCCAACAAAGCCTGGGCGACGGGGATCATTGCAGACCAAACAACGTAGGCCAAGGCGAAAAAGTATAGAACCGTGTAAATTTGGGCGATTTTGAGGAGAATGTTGCCACTGGTGCCGGATTGAGACGAACCAGGCACCGCGATAGCCTCACTACAGGCAGTCCAATCTGGATCACCAGTCTTTGTAGGTGGTTAGTATCCCTGGGAGCCGTTGTAAGGAGTGGGAATCTACGCACCTGGACGTACTTCTTGCAGTACTCAATGAACTCATCCTCCGCCGTCCGGCCCTGTCCTCTCCCTGTTTGCCAAAACAACGATCGGAATTTATACAGGAGTAAACTCCCGCTAACCACCGTCACTAGAAGGGAAATCCCCTGGAGGACGAACTGCGTCGGTAATCCCTGCAGTTTTGTCTTCCAAGACGCCGGCCAACAGTACTTGATGCCAGCAAACACGAGTAGGAACAAGGATGAGACCATGAAGAAGTATGCTGACAATATAATGAAGAACAGCAATGGGGTTATGAGGATGGCGTTAAGCGTTATGAGATAGCTCCAAACGTCATAAAACCAGGAACTGTCTTGCTGCTCATCGCTCGAATGATCTGTACCCGTAAAGGTGCTTGTCAATTCACCCGAAGAGCTTCCGGTCACTAGCTCGTTGCGAGCAACCAGGTAGATAGCCCTTGCGATATGTTGATCGACTTTATCTTTTATCTCCTCGTTGTAGCTCCTAGTGTTGAGAAACTTGAAGGGAGGGGGACCAAGCCCAACTCGAAGCTCTTGGGTGCACTCGCCTTGCAGAATGTGGGACTTTTCCTTCTAGAGTCGGTCATCGTCAGCAAGCTTCTGAATGTTGCACCTTGCACATAGCGGCGAGGTTCACTTACAAAGTGATCCCTGCACTCCTGCAGGTAGTCCTTTCGCGCTGTCCAAGCCTGTAGGGACAACCCCATGTATGCTGGAACGCAACCCGCCGTGGCAATGAACAAACCGCCTAACAACACCATTTTGTTCATAGACTTGAGAACGTTCACGAAGCTGCGGAACAGTGATTTGAATCCCCGAGGGATGAAAGAAGCGACGTTCGAGGCCGTTTCCCAGACTCCAGACTGCAATCTGCGTCGTGGGATGAGCCGCAACGGCCCCGTGGACGTCCGTGCTGACGCAGGCTGAGGTTGATTTGCTAATGTGTTTTCCTGTTCAACGGCGTGTTGGCTGGAGGGCTGGAGTTCCAATTCAATTGGCACGGGGGATGCCGCGGTGGTCTCTGTTGCCATGGCAGAGGCGAGCGAAAAAAACAGGCATCTGATAGGGGGGCACCCCCCAAATTTTAGGGGGGCACCCAAGCACAGGCCATTTTACTGGGGGGGCACCCCCCCACAAAT
>Ga0247760_1002110_pt1 | contig 16052 bp, 10 predicted proteins | sample UWRJL171409R4_FD_179936 | JGI IMG/M metagenome (GOLD analysis project Ga0247760, IMG submission 179936) | Plant litter microbial communities from Arlington Agricultural Research Station in Wisconsin, United States - UWRJ-L171-409R-4 | ecosystem: Environmental > Terrestrial > Plant litter >... | reverse complement strand
TTTGACTTCGTCCTTGCTCATGCGGTGGCGTTGAAACCACGCGCGCCGAATGAGCAGCAAGTCCAATAGACCGAACGAAAGGCCTAGCAGGGCGGCAAACCACGCCACCTTGCTTGCAACGTGAGCCGCAAGCGTCGCCGCAGCGCGCGCACTACCGATCGATGACGCGAAATCTGCGGCGTGCGACTGGAGTTGACGGATGGTGAAGTAGCTGACCAATGACGCCGCGAGGAGCGCTCGCGCGACGCCGACCACGCGCTGCCAAGAAAACAAATTCTGCAGGCCAGTGAACGGATTCAAGCGGTCGAGGCTGGGCGCTAGCTTGCTCGCGCTGATCGCGCCGCCGGTTTGCACGAAGCTCGCTGCAGCGCTGGCAGCCGCCGCGACCACCACGATCGGCAGACTGATGCTCAAAACCACGCGCGCGATGGTGGTGGGTGACGCCGGCTGTGCCGGATGGTGTAAGGCCGCCGAGAGCAGCACCCCGGTCTGCTCGGTCGCAAGCGTGACCACCCCGCCCACGACGGACAGCGCTGCGACGAACCCCACGCTCTGTGACAGCGCCGCTGAGATCGGGCTATCCCCCTCGCGCCGGGCTTTGGCCAGCCGCTTCGGCGTGGCTTGTTCGGTCTTGTCAGTCATCGCTCGTTCGCCCAGATTTCTGGCTCATCGGTCAGCGAGAGCGCGAGTTTCCGCGTTTAGAACAAATACGGTAAGCCGCGCCCGCCGGTCAGTTTCCACGCCGCGACGGTCTGCTGAATGATTGGCGAGCGGATCACCGCCGGCGGGTGGCTGTTCTGAAACGCGAAGATCAGCCCGGTTGCGCTGAATTGTTCCAGACCGGCGAAGAACTGCATGGTGATCAGCGCGCCGCCCTCGTTCAGGTGATAACCGGCGCGTCGAAAGCCCATCGTCAGCAGGTTGTTCGTGCCCGAGGTGTCAGCGGCGATCTCGTTTGGCTGATTGAACAGCGGCACCGTGCCGGACAACGCCTGGCCGAGCTCCGCCAGGGGCAATTGACCGGCCGAGGTGCACGGCAAATGTCCGAGGTAGTGATGAGCCAATTCGTGGCCGAGCACGAAGCCGATCTGCTCTTCGAGCAACTGGTGTTGGCGCAGGACTTTGCGGCCGTCCACCTGCTGTGCGGCGTCGAAGAACCCGGCCGGTGGCCGCACGATCGGGCGATTGGGCCGCTGCTGCTGGACGATCATTTGGATGTAATCAGTCAGCTTGTGCGTGCCGAAGGTCTCGTCGGTGGCGCGCGCCTGGCTCAGGTGCGCTTCGATGTCCAGCAGGCCATCGGTGATGGCCATGGCCGCGTGCCTGCCAGCAGTGCAGGTGGCGAAGGCGTTCACTTCGCCCGGCGTGCTATCGACGACCAGAGGAATACCGGCAACGCGCTGTTGCTGCGTGGCGGGCAAAGTGGCGACGAGCTCGTTCAACAGGGATTGCGCCTGGCCGCGCAAGAAGCTGACGTCCACGGCGTTGATCGGATCGTTCAAGACGGGCTGCACGGCGACCCCGGGTCCGGGCAGGGGAGCGGATTGCCCGACTGGAAGTGGGCTCGTGGTCTGGCCGGTGGGCGGCTGCTGCGGATATTGCGCGGGGTAGCTCGTTTGGGAGCTGCTGCTGCCGCAGGCCAAGGCCAAAAGGACGCCCAATCCGATGGCGCAACCGGCAAGCAAGCTGGTGGAACGACTAGGAGCGCGCGTCGGCATTGCCGCCAGCATAGCAATCGAATTTAGTCGGCGCGCGGAAATTCCTGGGGTGTTTTGCCCCGGTTTTTTGGATCGCGGCACGGGCGCCCACGTCAGGGTAGGCTGCGCGCCGCGTGACGAATCCCGAGCTCGTGTCCGTTCCAGATCCCGGCAAGCATTTCGTGGAGGGCAACCAGGTGCGCCTGCTGCGCAATGGCTCTGCTGCATATCCGGAGATGCTCAGCGCGATCGCTTCGGCCGAGCAACAGATCTTGCTCGAGATGTATTGGTTCGGCTCGGACGTCATCGGTCAAAAATTCGCGGCCGCGCTGGGCGCTGCTGCGCTGCGCGGCGTCGAAGTGTCGATTATCTTCGACGCGGTGGGCTCGGTCGGCGCGAGTGACCAGATGTTCGCCGAGCTCGAGCGCGCGGGCGCGCAGGTGATCGAGTTCAACCCCATCGCGCCCTGGAAGCAACGCTTCCGGTTGTCCAGGCTGACGCGCCGCGATCATCGGAAAATTCTGGTCATCGACGGCAAGACCGGCTTTACCGGTGGCATCAACATCGCCGACTATTGGTTGCCGCTCGACGACGGTGGTGCTGGTTGGCGCGACGACATGGTTCGCATCGACGGGCCCGCCGTTGCCGGCTTGAGTGATTGCTTTGCTAGGGTGTGGGCGCGCTTGCGCGGACGCAAGCTGCGTCTGACCGACGCGCTTCGGCAGCCACCGATCCTGGACAGCTCGCGGCGCTCTCGCTTGCCTGCAATTCGCGTCTTGGGTCAGCGCTTTTTGCGTACACAACGCGAGATCTCGCGCGCGTATCTGCACTATTTGCGTCGCGCCGAGCGGCGCATCTTCATCGCCAACTCTTACTTCGTGCCGGACGGGCGCGTGCTGCGCGCGCTGGCTCGGGCCGCGCGCCGTGGCGTCGACGTGCGCATCATCGTGCCCGGTCAGAGTGACGTCGACATCGTGCGCCACGCCAGCCGCGCCGTTTGGGGACGGCTGCTGCGCGCCGGGGTGCGCATCTTCGAGTGGGACGAGAGCGTGCTGCACGCCAAAACCGCCGTGGTCGACGGGCTGTGGAGCACGATTGGTACCTTCAATTTCGACTACATGTCGCTGCGCATGAACCTCGAGGTCAACGTCAGCGTGCTCGATGCGCCTTTCGCGGGCCGGCTGGAGGCGTCGTTTCTGGAAGACTTCGACCACTGCCGTGAAGTCTCGCTGGTCGATTTTCGCTTTCGCCCGCTCGGCCAGCGGCTGCTCGAGTACCTGGCGTATCGCTTGCGAAAATTCTTGTAGTTGCTGTCGCCCGAGGCAACGGGCGTGCATTTAGGCTAAGCTCCCTCGGCCAGTGCCCCCGCGTGCGCCCATAGCTCCGTTGGAATTTCGCACGCACGAGCGGATCTCGAGCATCGGGGCGAGCGCTTGGCGCCTGCTTGCGGGCGAAGATTGCCTGCCGTTCCTGCGCTACGAGTGGCTCTCTGCGCTGGAAGATACCGGCTGCATCGACCCTTCGCGCGGCTGGCTCGCGATGCACCTCGCAGCCTACCGCGAGGGTGAACTCGTGGCTGTCGCGCCCACCTACGTGAAGGGAAACAGCGAAGGCGAGTTCGTTTTCGACCATTCCTTCGCGCGCTACGCGCAGGGCAATCTGCGTATCGACTACTACCCGAAGCTGGTCGTGGCGGTGCCCTTCACCCCCGCCACCGGACCGCGCGTGCTGATCAAGGCAGGCGCAGATTCGGCCGACATTTTCCGCGGCTTCGCTCAGGCCTTGCCCCAGCTCGCCGAACGCATCGGCGCATCGAGCTGTCATGTGCTGTTCCCCGAGCCGGCACAAGCGGACAGCTTCGAGGCGCAGGGTTTCCTGCCGCGCCACGGTCTACAGTACCATTGGCGTAACGCCGGCTATCAAACGCTGGATGACTTTCTGGCCCGCTTCAGCTCCAAGCGTCGCAATCAAATCCGCCGGGAAATGCGCGAAATGCGCGACCGGGAGATCGACCTTTCCGTGCTCACCGGCGATAGCCTCCGTCCCGACCGTGTCGACTTCATCTTCGATTTCTATCGCTCGACGGTCGAAAAATTCTTTTACGGTAAACAGTACCTGAACCGCGCGTTTTTCGAGCAAGTTTGCCAAACGATGCCCGAGCACCTGCACGTGGTCGTGGCCAGTGACGCCGGCTCGAAGAAGCAGATCGCGGGTGCGTTCAACTTGCTCGGCAAGGATGCCTTGTACGGCCGCTATTGGGGAGCGCTCGAAGAGCGCCCATTCATGCACTTCAACGTCTGTTTTTATCGCGGCATTCAAGAGTGCATCGAGCGCGGGCTCTCGCTGTTCGAGCCGGGCGCTGGCGGCGAACACAAGCTTTCGCGGGGCTTCGAGCCGTCCCGCACCTTCAGCGCGCATTCGTTTCAAGATCGCCGCCTGACCGCCGCCGTGGCTGAATTCCTGGAGCGCGAGCGCAGCGCCATCACCCAGCACCTCTTGGAGTCCCAATCTGAGTCGGGTCTGCGCGCAATCGCGCCACGCGCTTGACAACCCCCGCGCTCCGCGGCACGACTTGGGGGCAGTGACTCGCGCGCTCCGGTTTTTGGCTCTGTTTACGGCGTTGTTCGTCGTGACCGTGCGTTGCTTGAGCGGCTTTCCCTGGGCGGAGGCCTGCGTTGCTCTGCCTGATCCCGGCAGCATCGAAGTTTGTCCGGCCTCGGATGCTCCGCGCGAGCATGATTCGCTTGCCCCCGTCGCACTCGACGATACGGATGATGGCAGCGATGCCGTGCTTACGCCGTCACCCCTGCGGGTTCGGCTGCTGACGTACGGCGACCCCTCGGGGACCGAACGTGGCATCTTGGCTCGCGAGCGCGCGTTGACGAGTCACGCGCCGAGTCTCGAGCGGCCTCCGCGCGCTTGATCGAGTTGCCGCGTCGCTCGCGTCTGACCGCTTTGTAGGGCGGTAGCCGAGCTTCGCGCGAGCCTACCGGGTCTCGCCGCTCGTCGCGGGACCCGCTCCGCCCCAACACGTCCCGCAACGCTGGCGTGCCCGTTTCGTAACCGAACGGCGCGCATGATCCCCGCCGCCCAACCTTGTTTCCCCGGAGGCTCTTGCCTTGAAGTCCCGTTTCAAGAGCGCCCTCGCGTCTCTTCTGTGTGTCGCGTCCGTAGCTGTCTCGAGCTGCGTCGCGATGCGTCAGGCTTACGCAGCCGATCCGCTCTCGCTTTCTCTTCCCGATGCCTTGGCGCGTGCCAAATCCTCCGGTCCCGAAGTCACGCGTGCCCGTTTTGCGGCGCGCGAAGCCGACGCAAGGCGCGTCGGTGCTGGTCTAATCATGCCCGTGAATCCTCGTCTCGCGGTGGACGCTCGTCCGCTGATCAGCGGCGGCTCCGGCAAAATGGGCTACGGAGCCACGTTGGATTTCTGGTTCGACGTCGGGGGTGCCCCGCGCGCCCGCGTGCGTGAAGCCGCTCGCTTTTCTGCCGTCGCCCAGGCAGAGCTGGCCGTGTCGCGTACGTCGGCCCGCGTGCGCGCTCTCGGCAGCTACGTCAGCGCGCAAATCGCCGAGCTGCGCATCAGCGAGGCCGACGCGGCCTTGGTGGTCGCGCTGCGCGTGCTCGAAGCGACTCAGCGTCGGGTCAACGCCGGCGCCGGCTCGGAGCTCGATGCTTCGTCCGCACAGCTGCAGGTGGCCGAGCTGGAGGCCGCGCGCATGTCCTTCGAGCGCGATCGTGCCACGAGCCTGATGGATTTGCGCGATGCGCTCGATCTCCAGTCCGATGTCCCGCTCACGCTGACCAGCTCGGTGATGGATTTACCCGAGGTCGGTGAGGTCAACGCGCTCTTGCAACGCGCGCTCACCACGCACCCCGAATTGAAGACGATTCAAGCACGCGTGGCGATGTGGAGCGCGACCGAAGAGCGGCTGCGGGCCGAGCTGTTCCCGAAGGTGGGCTTTTACGCCGGCGTCGATGCCGCTCCGCTCTCGCCGACCTACGGCGTGCTCGGGCTGAGCGTCGAGCTGCCGGTTGCGCAGCGCAACCAGGGCCTGCGCGCTCAATCGGCTCGAGCGCGTGAGAGCGCCGAGGCGGATCTCGATCTGCAAGCGCGGCTCCTGCAACGCGCCGTAATGGCAGCCTTGAACAGCTACGAGTCGAGTCGCCGTGAACTCGACCGGCTCAGTTCGCAGGCGGTGCCGGCCGCGGAGCGCACGCTCGCCTTTGCCGAAGCCGGCTTTCAGGCTGGGCGCTTCGATGTTTTTCGTTTGCTGGCTGCGGCGCGTGATTCGCTCAGAGTTCGAGCGAGTCGCATTGACGCCATCGAAGCGGCCTGGGTCGCGCGCATCGAACTCGAGCGCGCTGTCGGTGGAGAAGTGAAGTCATGAAAAAGCTCGCGCAACGGTTGACGGTCATCGCATTCGGAATAGGCCTTACTTCTGCGGCGGTGATTTATTTCACCCACTCAGAACCGAAAGCGAGCGCCCACTCCAAAGGGGAAAAGCGCGACGTGCCGCACATGGACGGCAAATGGATTCGCTACTCTCCGGAGTTCGCCAAGCGCCAGAAGATCGAGTTTGCAGTTGCCGCCGAGGGCAGCCTCAAGCCCATGATCAACGTGACCGGCACCGTCACCTTCGATCCGGAGCGGGTGGCGGCGATTGGTTCGCGGATCGCCGGCCGCGTCAGCAAGCTGTACAAGATCGAAGGCGATACCGTGAAGGCCGGAGACCTGCTGGCCGAGATCGAGAGTGCCGATCTGGGCCAGGCGCAGGCGGCCGTGGTTGCCTCGCGCGCCCACGCCGAGGCGGCGACGACCAACGAAAAGCGCGAAGCGGAGTTGGCGCAGGCCAAGATCTCCGCGCATCGTGACGCGGAGGTGGCCAAGGCTCAGGCGGTCTCCGCTCGCGCCGATCTGGCGGCTGCCGAGCAGCGCGTGCGCGCGCTGGGTGGCACCCTCGACGGGGCGAATGGCATCTTGCGCCTGACCACGCCGATCGCTGGCCGCGTGGTCGAACGCAACGTGACCCGTGGCCAATCCGTGGAAGCGACGCTGACTGCGTTTCGCGTCGCGGATCTCAATCGCGTCTGGGTCGAGTTGGCGGTGTTCGAAGGCCAGCTGAGCGCGATTCGCAACGGAGATACGGTCGACGTCGTAGCCACCACCGCGGGCGACCAGCCCGTGCATGGCACCGTGGCCTACGTCGGTGACGTGATCGATCTAGCCACCCGTACCGCTCCGGTACGCATCGTGGTCGAGCACCCTGAATCTCGACTGCGGCCAGGTCAATCGGTATCCGCTGCCATCCACACCTCGGCTCCGGTCTCGGGCGCGATTTCGATCCCGCTCGCCGCCGTGACCAGCGTCGACGGTAAGCCAACGGTGTTCGTTGCGCACGATGATCACTCCGTCGAGCCGCGCGCGATCGTACTCGGCGCACAAGACGGTGACCGCGTGGAGGTCGCTCGCGGCATCGAACGCAACGAGCGCATCGCGATCAGCGGCGTATTCGCGCTGAAGTCCGAAATCTTTCGCTGAATGCTCAGCGCTGCTCGCGAAAGCGTCGAGCAGCGCGTCAACTATGCACCGTTGCCGCGCTTGGCGGGCGGCGGCGTGGAGCCGGCTCCGGAGCGTGAAGCCGGCTGACGCGCCGAGGGCGGGCGTGAGGAAGCGCGCGCGGCAGGCATGCCGCCCGTCGACGGTACGCGCACCGCAGCCATCGTGCCGGCAGAATCGAGGCGGCGCGCGCCGCTGCCTCGGCCCGGCGGGATTGAGCGCGTCCGGTACACTTCGCCATCCACGAGCACTTCCACGCCGAGGGCGCGGCAGCGCCGCGCTACGCGCTCGAGATCGACGCCCACGGCCAAGAGCAGCCCCGCGGGAGGCGAGGGATCCACGAATAGATCCGCGCTTTGACGACGCGTACGCAAGAGCTCGCGCACCTCGGGATCTTCGACCCACAAAAAGCCTTGCGTCAGCACGAACTCAGCGCGGCCAATCACGGTGCTGGCCTGCGTGAGGGTGCGCGCGATGGGGTCGGGTAGGGGAGCCAAGAGCTCCAGCCGGGTGCGCATGACCTCGCCATCGAAGCCGGCGCTCAAGGCGTGAGAGAGTGCCTGAGGTGTGATCAGGACATCGAGCGCGGCGCCCGCCACGCCGCCGATTTCCACGAAAGGGGCGAGCGAGATCACGCTGCCCACGCTCGCGGCCGGCCCGATGCGCAGCGCCTGCGTATCCAAGAAGCGGCTCGATTGGCTGCTCGCGGGGACACGCGATTCGGGAGCAACCTCCGAGAGGAAGGCTCGCCCGCGAGGCGTAATGCGCAGCGTCGGACCGAGCGATTCTATGTCGTCGGTTTCGGGATCGCCCAAATCTACGATGCCGAGCACGTGCAGAGTTTCGAGGGCGATGCGGCGCGCCACCTCTGCGGGCGTCATTGCTTCGACGCCAGCGCGTTGCGCCCAACGCTCGATCAAGCGTGCGACGCCCGGAGCTCGCGCATCCGAGCGCACGTAGGCGGCGATTGCCTCCCAGGGTGCCCAGCGGCCATCACCCAGTTCTTGCAAGGCCTCCAAGACCAGCTCGCGCACGACGCCGACCGCGCTCGTCTCACGCGCGTCAGCGGTTACGCGCAGCGCTTCACCGTCCGGGCGCGCTTCGTCCCAGGCTCCACCGCGGCGCCAAGCATCGAACAGGGCTCGCCCGAGGTCGCCGACGCTGTGCGAGCCGGGAGGAGAGGCCATGCTCACCGCGGACGGATCCCACAGCCCGATTGCGCGGCTGAGAGAGGCGACCAGCGCCACGACCTCCGGTTCGCGCCCGAAGCGCGCGGCAAACTTGGTGATCAACGAGCGGGGCGTACCCACGCCGGCCCGCACCTCGACCGAGGGATCGCGGACAGCGAGCGCCATGGCCAAAGCAATCGGCGCCGGATCTTCGGCGAAGCGCGCGCGCCGCGGCGCGTGATCCTCGGCCAGCACGAAACTGCGAATTTCGCGGCGCTGAAGCTCGCGTTCGACGCGCCGTTGGTTGCCGACGATGGCCACGACTTCACTCGGAATCACGTGTCGATTCGGGTGTACCGGGACCAAGAAGCCGCGACGCTCCAGGGCAAAGCCGACCCCGCGGCGAGACGGGGTAGCGCCCGTTGCGCCACGCAAGCGCATGGGTTCGCGCTCGAGATCGAGCAGCTCTTCCGTGTCGACTTCGCCGCCGACTTTTTCGATCGCGTTCAGCAGTTTTCGCTCGAGCGGCGCAAGCTCCTCCACCTCACGCTCGAGGCGCTTTTGGTCTGCGAACACTTCCCACGCGGGTTCGAGACACAACGCGACGGGCGGCGTGGCCGGGCGACCCAAATAGTGGCCGGCGATGCTGCTCGCCACGTCCGGGTGCAGCTGCGCCAAAAGCGCACGCGCCCCGCGCGGATCTTCGCCCTCCCAGCTGCGTAGCTGGATCATGTGGGCAATCGGTAGCAGGAGCTCCACGCCCTTGTCGCGGCCGCGGATGAAGACGATGCCGCGGGCGACGAGCGGTTCCACCGCGGGCGGCAGGGTTTGGGCGAAAAGCACCCCGCGTGCTTCGGCCACACGGTACAAAAGCTCGCGGGTGGGGCCAGGTAGAATGCCGGCGTCGCGCATTTCTGGCAGCTGAAGCAGCATGCGCGCGACTTGCGACGGCACGTCGATGCGCTTGGCCTCGTCGATTCGAATCTTGAGCCGCGCGATCAGCGAGCCGAGTTCGCGCTCGGGCAGCTGCCGTAGCACGTCCACCAGGCGGATCGCCCCCACGCTTGATGACTCTTGGTCTTTACGAGAGGGCATGGCAACTCACTAGCAAACCGCGAAATACGCCTGTTGTCCAGGCGAGGACGCATGGTTTTTCGGCTTTTGACAAATGTTTCGAGCTCGATTTTGGAACCACTCCCCTGTCGTCTCCCTCAAGACGCGCCCCCCACAATCCATACCACGATCCTCCTCTACCACGATCCTCGTCCACCACGCTTACGTGCTCTCGGGCACTCTGCCCCCGCGATCTCACAAATAGTTCTCTCCAATTTTCGACATGCTGTCCAGCGCCAGTTTCGAGTCGCTCGGGTTATTTTTAGATTTGCTTTGGCAAGAGGTTTTTTTCACGAAAGCCGAGTCGAGAGCGATCGACCGGGCGAATCAGGGACATCAGCGCTCCGAGCCGCGCATTCCTTCCCGCAAGGTGCGGCAATTCCCCCGCGTTTGGGGGTGGCGAGCACCGTGAGCGGAATGCGTCGGTCCAATCTTGGTACAGTGCGCCGCCATGATTTTGAGAGACCCCGTCCACGGCCTCGTCTCCTTCGAGACGCCGGAGGAAGCCATCGTACCTGCGCTGCTCGAAACCGCCGAAGTGCAGCGTCTGCGACGGATCAGGCAAACCGGGCTCGCGTCGCTCGCCTATCCAGGAGCCGACCACACGCGCTTTGCGCACGCCATCGGCGCCGCGTGCGTGATGACTCGTCTGATCAGGCGCCTGCGCGGTCTACACGACGGCTTACCGTTTTGGCAGCGCTTGACCACCGAGCGCGCGCGTGACGCGCTCGCGGCTTCGCTGCTGCACGACGTAGGACACGGTCCTTTTTCGCACCTGTTCGAGCAAGCCCTGCCGGACTCGAAGAAGCACGAGGATTGGACGACGCGTATCGTGCTGGACCCGAGCACGGAGGTTCACGCGGTTCTGCAGCGCTTCGATCCGGGGCTGCCGGAGCGCGTCGTCGACCTGGTGCATGGCCGTCATGAGCTCACGTTCTTGGCGCGCGCGGTGAGCGGTACGTTCGACGTGGATCGTTGCGACTACCTGTTGCGCGACGCGCACGCGACCGGTGTCAGCTATGGCTCGTTCGATTTGGACTGGCTGTTGCGGAGTCTCTGTTTCGGCGTGGCGGAAGATGGCCAAGCCCCGCCGCTGGCGATCGACGGCGCAAAGGGCATTCCCGCCATCGAGTCCTTCGTGCTGGCCCGCCTGTTCATGTTCCAGCAGGTGTATTTTCACAAGACCGAGCGCGCCAGTGAGTGGATGCTCGGGCGCATCTTCAACGAGGTCGCGAAGATGCTGGCCAACGGTGACCGCTTACCGCAGACCCCGACCGCGATCGTCTCGCTGGCACAGGGCGGCGATGCCGAGCTCAGTGACTACCTAGAGCTGGACGACGCTTCGCTTTGGGTGGCGCTGAGTGCTTGGCGGGCCAGCAAAAATCCCATTCTCATGGATCTCACCAAGCGCTTCCACGCGCGCAAGCTGTTCAAGACCTACGAGCTGTTCGACGAACGAGCCACGCCCGACGCGCGCGTCTGGGCGCTCGACATCGCGCGCGACGTTGCGCAGAAGGCGGGCCTCGATCCTCAAATCTACGTCGGGCTGGACGCGGCTTCGACGATCGCCTTCGACGACCTTCACGACCCGTTGACGGTCGTGTTCCCGGGCGGGCAGACTCGGGCCTTGGCTGACGTGTCGTTCCTGCTCGGTCGCTTGCGGGGTGAGAAAATGTCGCGCATCCGCTTGATCTTCGCGCCCGAGCTACGGGAAGAGATCATTCGTCGGCTGGCCGCGGATTGACTGATGACCTTCGCCTCGAACCTCTCGAGTTCGGCGTTGCGAGCGACTTTCAGCGCTCCCTCGCTGCTGGCCTTGGCAATGCTCGCGCCGCGACCTGCTCATGCGGAGGGCAAGAGCGTGCGTTCGGCCCAGGGCGTTTCGAGCGACGGCGTGTACGATCGTTTCGACGGCGATCTCGACTTGGGGCTCGCGCTGGGCGCCGAGTTCGGTTCAGCCGGGCAAGTGGCGCCCGCGCTCCGCGCCAGCGCGCACTATTTCTCGATCGCCGGCGTGTACGCCAGTGGACGGATCAAGGCCTTCGACGAATCGGCGCCGTCGCTGTTCGGCCTGGGCGTCGATCTGCGCCCGCTGTTCGTGCCGCGCTGGGCGAAGGGCTACGAGACTGGCCCGGGGCTGCTCGACCTCACGCTCGACTCGCTGTCCCTATCCTTGGGCGCCTTCTGGGCTCAACGGGCAGCGCAGGCATCGGAACCAAGCCGCGGCTTCGACGTCCAGCTCGGCTTTGGCATTCCACTCTTGGCGACCGCCGCCGGACCTTGGCTCGAGGCGCGCGGCGCGCTGCGCTATCCCGACGGCGCGAGCCGCGAAGAAGCCGTGATTTTAGCGCTCAGCTGGCACGGCTTCGTGACCACGCCCTTCAGTCAGGGCTCAGGCCTGTAGCCGCCGCTTGACCCAAGCCGCAGCGCCCGGACCCGGGCTCTTGCCGACGATGACGCCGTTCTTGACGAACACCTCGCTGGCCAGCGCGCGGCCGTTGTACTCGCTGGCCATCGTGAAAGAGTACGCGCCGGCGTCGCGGATCACGACGGCCGTGGGCGGCTCGGTCCCGATCGGGTGTGCGCCGAAGTCGTCCGAGCTCTCGCACACGGGGCCGACCACGCGCCACTCGGGTAGCGAAGGCTCGCGGTCGAGCGGCTCGATGCGGTGCTTGGCGCCGTACAACGCTGGCCGCAGCAGATCGTTCATGCCGGCGTCGATCATCAGCCAAGAGTGCTCGCCGCTGACCTTGCTTTGCACCACGTGGGCCAAAAGAACGCCGTGTGACCCCACCAGCGAGCGCCCGGGTTCAGCGACCAACATCAGGTCGGACAAGCCTTCGCCCCGGAGCAGCTCGACCGCGGCTCGGCCAAAGTCAGCCGGCGCCGCCGCCTGTCCAGTGCCGTAATCGATCCCGAAACCTCCGCCGAAATTCACGTATTCGAGACCGGCGTGGCTCGCTCGGCGCGCGCGCGCCACGTCACACACGTGTCGCGCGGACTTCAAATACGGCGCAACCTCGCCCAGCATCGAGCCGATGTGCGTCGACAGTCCGACCGCGACCAGCGCTTTTCCGGCGGCATCCACGGCTTCGAACGCGCGGCCGATGTCCGCGCGCGTGATGCCAAATTTGGCTTTGTCGTGGCCGGTGGAGATGTGCGCGTGAGATTCGATTTCGACGCCTGGGTTGAGCCGAAATGCGACGCGCGCTTGGCGGCCCAGCGTTCGCGCGCGGGTTGCAATTCGAAACACTTCCTCGACGCTCTCGGCTTGGATGGCAAGCAACCGTGACGAAATCGCAAAGTCCAGCTCGCTGTCCTTCTTGGCCACACCGCTCATCACGATCTTTTCGGCGGGGATCCCGCAGGCGATGGCCACCTCCAATTCCGCCGCCGAAACGACGTCCGCGCCGGTGCCTTCGGCCGCCAACGTCCGGACCACCGAGCCCGCGGAGTTCGCCTTCACGGCGTAGGCGATGACGTGGCGCGCGTCGCCGTAGCCAGCGATCAGCGAGCGCGCTTCATGAGCGATCGCGTCGAGGTCGTAGAAATAGATCGGGGTTTCGAGGCCGGATTGGCCGAGGAGTTCGGAAAGGGGCGAGTCGCCCAGGCAGGCTTGCCCTTGCGCGTTGCGTCGAAAACCGTACATCCCGAGGTCCTTACCAGGGCCGCTCTCGGAGGCAAACGCGTAATCCGACGCCATCGCGTGCAAACGTGCGCTGCGGTACGCGGCGGTGCGCAATCGCCGTGGCAAGCGAACCGCGCGCCCAAATCCCGATGCCGGCCGAGTTTTGTTGGCTTTTGTCGCGCGAGTCAGCTACCCCACGAGCCTCGCCTTGTGGCATGCTGGCGGCTCTCAAAAGGCAGCGGCCTCGGTAAAGAGCCCAAGCCAAGCAGACGGAACCAACAGATCAATGATCGCTCGCCGCGCAAAAATCGTTTGTACCCTCGGACCCGCCGTCAACAGCCGCGACGCCATTCGCGGCCTGATCGAGGCCGGCATGGATGTCGCGCGGCTCAATTTCTCTCACGGAACCCACGCCGATCACGCCCACATGGTGGAGATGGTCCGCGCCGAGAGCCTCGCCCTCGGTAAGCCAGTGGCGTTGCTGCAAGATTTGTGCGGCCCCAAAATTCGCACCGGCAAGATCGGCCCGGCCGTGCTCAACAATGGCGATACCGTCGATCTGATTGCGGGCGACACGGGTGACGAGCACACGATCTCGATCGATTACCCGCCGCTCAAGGACGACGTGCGCGTCGACGACCGAATCCTGCTCTCAGACGGTCAGGTCGAGCTGCGCGTGCTGCAAATCCGTGGCGATCGCGTGGAGTGTCGCGTGGAGCACGGCGGCCCGATGCGCCCGCGCATGGGCGTGAATTTGCCGTCCTCCGGCCTGCGGCTCGCCGCCCTGACCGAGAAGGACAAGAAGGACTTGGATTTCGGGCTCGAGCTCGGTGTGGACTACATCGCGCTGTCGTTCGTGCGCCGCGCCGAGGAAATCCAGGAGCTGCGTGAAATCTGCGAGCGCAAGGGCCGCCCGACGCCGATCATCGCCAAAATCGAGACGCCCTCCGCCGTCGAGCGGCTGGATTCGATCGTGCGCGCTGCCGACGCGGCCATGGTGGCTCGCGGCGACCTCGGCGTGGAGCTCCCGCCGGAGACCGTACCGGTGATCCAAAAGCAGATCATCGGCACCTGTCGCATCCATCGCAAGCCCGTGATCGTGGCCACCGAGATGCTGCAGTCGATGGTCGATTCACCGCGTCCCACCCGAGCTGAGGCGAGTGACGTGGCGCACGCCGTGTTCGGCAACGCTGACGCGGTCATGCTCTCGGCCGAGAGCGCCAGCGGCAAGTTTCCGATTCAAGCCGTGCGCATGATGGATCGCATCATTCGCCAAGCTGAGGGCAGCCGCTTCTTTGCGCCCGCCGCTTCCGAGCCGGATCACACGACGCCGGATTCGATCGCTCACGCCGCTTGCGCCATTGCCCGTGAAGTCGGAGCCAAGCTGATCGTCACCTTGACCGAGTCGGGGTTGACCGCGCGGCTCGTATCCAAGGCCCGGCCCAGCGCGCCGATCTTGGCCTTCTCCACCGACGACCGCACGCTGCGCCGGCTGGCCCTGTACTGGGGCGTGTCGCCGCGGACGCTGGTCGGCGCCGCGCCGAACCTCGAGGAGCAGGTGCAGAGCACCAGTCAAATTTTGGCCGACAACGGCCTGGTCAAATCGGGTGAGCGCTACGTGATGGTGTATGGCGCGCGCGTCGGCGTGCGCGGCGCGACCAACGCGGTGCGAGTGGAGCAGCTGCCGTGAAGCGTGAGGCGCGACGGAGGGTGCCCTGTTAACAGCGCTCTCCGGGCGTAGCCCCGAGCTCGAAAAATACGAGCTCATCGCGGAAATTGGGCACGGTGGCATGGCCACCGTGTACCGCGCTCGCGATCGACGCCTCGGTCGTGAGGTGGCGGTCAAGGTGATCCACCACCACTTGCGTGAAAATACCGAGGTCGCAGCGCGTTTCGTCAGCGAAGCGCGCGCCGTCGCCAAGGTCAAACATCCGAACATCGTCGAGGTGTACGACGTCTCCGACGCCGACGAACCGGAGCGCTACCTGGTGCAGGAGCTGGTGCGCGGCACCACCCTGCGTCAGCTGATCGCGCAGCACGGACACTTGCCGGCCGAGATCGGAGCAGCGATCGCGGTCGAGATCGCCTCGGCGTTGGAGCATGCCCACGGCTTGGGCGTGATCCACCGCGACATGAAGCCGGAGAACGTACTCATCGAGATGCCGACCGAGGGCCAGTCGGAGACCGAAGCTCCGCGGGCCGCGCGCATCAAGATCACCGACTTCGGCATCGCCAAGTTGCTCGACGTGCAGGGCGTGACCTCCACGGGTCAGGTGCTCGGTTCACCGGCGCACATGGCGCCCGAACAAATCGAGGGTGGGGATGTGAGCGCCAGCGCGGACGTCTTCGGCCTCGGAGTCTTGTTGTACGAATCGCTGGTCGGTAAATTGCCCTTCGACGGCAAGAATCCGGCGCAGGTTCTGCGCCGCGTACTCGACGGCACCTTCACCCCCGCCGATCGCGCGCGGCCCACGGTCGGCGCGGGCTTGTCCCAGATCGTCGCGCAAGCGTTGGCGCGCGACGCGGCGGACCGCTATCAAAGCGCACGCGCCGTAGCGGAGGCCCTGAAGGAGGAGCTCGCCGAACTCGGGTTCACCGATCTACGGCGTGAGATTTGGGCATTTCTGCGGGACAGCGCGGCCTACCGAGAAGAATACGAGCCGCGCCTGGTGGCGGAGCTGTGCAAGCGCGCCAACGCCGCGCGCGCCGCAAAAGACTTCGTGGGCGCCGCAGCCGCCTTCAATCGCGCGCTGGCATTTCGACCGGACGACTCGGAGCTACTCAGACAGGTCGCGCAAATCGTGCGCGGTGAACGTCTGCGGCGCGTCCTCACGCGCGGCGCGGCAGCGCTGCTTGCGATCGGCGCGGTGCTATCCGTGATTCTTGGA
>Ga0247760_1002109_pt1 | contig 16062 bp, 25 predicted proteins | sample UWRJL171409R4_FD_179936 | JGI IMG/M metagenome (GOLD analysis project Ga0247760, IMG submission 179936) | Plant litter microbial communities from Arlington Agricultural Research Station in Wisconsin, United States - UWRJ-L171-409R-4 | ecosystem: Environmental > Terrestrial > Plant litter >... | reverse complement strand
GGCCCTGCCAAGTCCTCGAGGCTCGTGGTAGGCACCAACCCAAAACCGCACCAAGCTTCCACTGACAACTCTCCTCCAGGAAACCGCGCTATCGTACAGGTATAGACAGCGAACGCAAGGCAAGGTAGAAGGGACAAGTGCTGATGCGTTGCCTAGGTTTTCGAGGGCACCTCCGGTATCGATGTGAAGAAGGTGAGGCAAATATACGCGTTGAGGGCGTAGGTTGCTGATCTGGGGACTAGACAAAAATCGAACTCACTGGAGAGAGCTTGCAACTCGGTGTCTCGGAGGACATGCTGGGTCGTGTATTCAATGGCTCGGGGCGAGCGATCGACAAAGGTCCCAAGGTATTGGCAGAACAGTTTCTCGACATCAATGGTAGTCCCATTAATCCCTATTCGCGAGTAAGCCACCGCTCTACATGCCGAGAGTACGCAGCTCACGTATAGAATAGGTGTACCCGGAAGAGATGATCTCGACTGGTATCTCCGCCATTGATACCATGAACTCTATTGCCCGTGGTCAGAAGATTCCCATCTTCTCCGCTGCTGGTCTGCCGCATAACGAAATCGCCGCCCAGATTTGCCGACAGGCTGGCCTGGTGCAACGCGAGGGTGTAACGAACAAGGGCGTCCACGACGGCCACGAGGAGAACTTCTCCATCGTCTTTGCTGCCATGGGTGTCAATTTGGAAACGGCTCGTTTTTTCACCCGCGACTTTGAGGAGAACGGCAGCTTGGAGCGCACAACGCTTTTCCTCAACCTTGCGAACGACCCAACGTGAGTGTTATTTTTGAAGGTAACCCTGAGCAACACTAACGGTAGAACTAGGATCGAGCGTATCATCACTCCCCGACTTGCCCTTACAACCGCCGAGTACTACGCCTACCAACTCGAGAAGCACGTGCTGGTTATTCTCACTGATCTCTCAGCTTACTGTGATGCTCTTCGTGAGGTATCGGCAGCCCGCGAAGAAGTGCCCGGCCGTCGTGGCTACCCTGGCTACATGTACACGGACTTGTCAACCATCTACGAGCGAGCTGGTCGTGTTGAGGGCCGCAACGGCTCGATCACGCAGATTCCTATTCTCACTATGCCTAACGATGATATTACACACCCTATTCCTGACTTGACAGGATACATCACTGAGGGCCAGATTTTCGTCGACCGTGGTCTGCACAACCGTGGTATCTACCCGCCCATCAATGTGTTGCCCTCCCTATCCCGCTTGATGAAATCGGCCATTGGTGAGGGTATGACACGGAAGGATCACGGTGACGTTTCTAACCAACTGTACGCAAAGTACGCCATTGGACGTGACGCGGCTGCCATGAAGGCTGTCGTCGGCGAGGAAGCCCTTTCGGCCGAAGACAAACTCTCTCTCGAGTTCCTTGACAAGTTTGAGCGACAATTCATCAGCCAGGGAGCATACGAATCACGAACGATCTACGAGTCCCTGGATTTGGCGTGGAGTTTGCTTCGTATTTACCGCAAAGACATGCTCAACCGTATCCCTGCCAAGATCATCAACGAGTTCTACTCGCGAACACCCGCGGACAGGAAGGGCAAGGCCAAGGCGCCAACCAAGGACACGAGGGATACGACAGCCCCCGAGGAGGAGAACCTAATCGACGCATAATATGGGCGCCATGTTACTGGCGGTTTGTTTGAGTCTGTGATCCAATTGGCGGGAGCCGGCATTGCATTCTATATGGGGCACAGGGTGCTTGTACTTGATAGTTGGTTGAGGCTCGGCCGCTGAACTGTAGATTGGAATTCGTGCATCGCTATGGCTTATTATTGGCATGGTGCCCCGATGATCATGAACCCTGTGTCTTTAACCTAAGGGCATACATTTTGACCGGCAAGAGCCTCATAGCCGTGGTTTCAGGTAGGCCTTTTTGCATCTCCATGCGCACAATCTGAAAGCCGGCCTGTTCAAATAGGTCAAGAAATTTGGCATCGGTTCTATTTCCGTTAGGATTGTCAAGGTGAGGTGAGATTGTCTGATGTTTCTGTCCATCCTTTTTGTCGCGCCTGATTCAGCGTAGGAGTCCCAGGTGCGATATGATATCGCTTGTTCTGCGAGAAACAGAAAATAATGGAGGTGCAGAGAGGGAAAAAGACAAGGTAGAAAGTTGAAAAGAGAGAGAAAGGAGAACAAGCAAAAGAAAACAAAAACATACCTCGTCACACTACTATCCTCTTCATCAAACACGTCCTCCCCACTTGTGCTCAGATTCTCCTTGATAACCACCAACCCTTCTGGCCCGCGACGCCTTATGGCCTCGCCGCACCGCTTCAGGTACCCCACCAGTTGGGCGTCCGTCAAATGTCCCACGCACCATTGCGTCCACACTAAATCGTACCCTTCTCCGTCACTGGGCGGAGTCCACTCCTCCAACCCGCAGTTATATACCTTCCGTACGCAAGGCGCTCGTTCTCGCAAACCAGAGGTGAATCTGGCGACGGGCTCGATGACGTCGATGGTCTCGGCTAGGGAGGTTAAGAAACCGGTGGTGATGCGACCAATTCCGGCGCCGCCTTCGAGGGCGAGAGACACGGTGCGTTGGAAGGGTTTCGTGCCGAGGCCTAGCTTAGCGAGGAAGTTTCGCGAGCCTTGGAGGTCGACTTTGGAGATGTCTGCTGAGGTTAGTAAGAGGTAGGTACAGAGGGTGGGAGGGGTTGGGAAGTTGAGATGTGGGAGGTAAAGACAGGTAAGGAGAAGTAATATAAGCTCAAGTCAGATCAGCTCACGGGGTTGAGGTGAGATAAGGCAAGGCAAAGGAGTGATGCCTTGGATTGACGAGACACGCAGAAAATATTTTTTTGGGTCAGAAACCAACTCACATGTAAACCCATTTATTGAAGGAATTCCGCCTAGCATGCCGTTTTCATCGGCCGATACACCCTCCCAGTATGTGAGGCCATCTTGTGTGTTGATGAGGGCGTCGGGCGGGGCTTCATTTGCCATTTTGGGAGGGTTTCAGAAGCTATCCTCGCCGTTTTCTGAGCACAAGAATTGTGAGATACCGTTGTTTGTTGCAATTCCAGAAAATGCAGATGATACGGCGAAGAAATGAACAAGAAGACGAGGAAGAGTGGGCGTGTTTACACATGAATGGTTGACAAAAGCGCTTTTATTGGTCAGTTTGTTGCGACGGAATCTTCCTATGCGATGTTATGTAGTTAAACGGTACATTGCCTGATCTATCCCACACTACCACCAAACTATTCCATAGTAGGCCCTGCCGACCAGACATTCTTAATAACCCCATCGGCGAAAGCAGATACGGGAATAAGTGCCAGTAGTGAAGCAGCACCATTCGAGATCCGTCCCCTGGGGCCAGAACCCTCCAGGCTATTATTACGGCGTGGTAACTACACCAGTCCAGCAAAATCGCGATCTATATCCTAGTGTACCCAAGGGCCGAGAGCAATACCCCTACAGGACTTTTCGTGGTCACAGACTACGCTCACCAGGCTGGGGGGTATATTTTTGCATCCACTTTTGCATCCACTCAGGGGGTGGTCGGATACGTCGGTGGAGTGATCACCGATTGGATGTCAATACCAGTGGCAATGACAAAACAACCGTCGCAGGAACCGACGGGTTACTCATATCCCTGCTTCTCCGGTCAGACCCGTGATGATTGACCATGACAGAACATTCGTGTCCAAGTTTGTCCTATTCCTTTCTTACAGACCTTATCCCACCCATTGTTACCTCAAACTCTACCGGCCCATCTTCCCTCCCATCCACCAAGGGCCCCGAAGCTCTTGTGTGAGGTGCAAAGACAACTTTCATCCAGCGCTTCCACGTCGTCATGTTAGGCATCCCCAGTTGTTCACGCTGCTTGTCCATGCCACCGTCTCTGTCGCTCAAGCTGTGCCTACCTCTCCCACCGTAGTGGTAAGTGGGTCTTTTGAACAGAGCAATACGAGCAGAGATCTGTGTAGACCACACCAGTCCAAGCGATGGTGTCTTGAGAGCATACTCCGCATTGGGATCGTCCCCCCAGCCAGTAAACCATCTCTGCTGATGATCGAGGGCCAGGGCTGGATCTGAGGGCTCCGAGACTTCATCGAGTTGAAATGTTGGCGGAGGTGGTGGCCTCAATGGTGCGTCGTCTTCGGGAGCATTAGGACGCTTGTCCCGGATAGACGATGCAGGTACATCGTTTGCAGCGTGCTTGGTGGCAGAAGCGAAAAGGGGGTTGCTTCTGGTAGCAAGGGGACTCGACTGAGTGCTATTGCCAAGCGAGAACCGTTGATGGTGGTCAGTTCCAGTAGATTGGGGGGGTTTGGGTGTCTTAAACCCCACGCTGGCACCTCCGAAGCGGTCAGCCACCTGGTTAGCTACAACCACGGAAATTTTGTACTTGGTAGCGAGTTCATGGAGCTGCATCCCCAAGCGGACCAGCTCGGCGCTCCGAGCGCCCATGCTAGAGGACTGCCCCTGGCCGGCAGACCGCTCAAACTCGGCTCGGAAGTTGGCCGCGACGCTGTCCAACACGAGAAGACCTACATCGCGGCGTTCGATAGCAACGGGGACCTGGAAGGTGAGAATGTGGTCCTGGCTTTCGAGGTCCGGCGTCGCCTGGCTGATGATGTTGTCGAGTGATGGACGTGAGTCCGCATCCACGGCTCGAAGCGTCGGGTTAGCCGAGATGATCTGGGCAAGCCGACGAGTAGAGAGCGCAGCCTCGGTACTGATGTACATGGCCGTCTTTCCCAGACCGCGGGGAGGCGGTAGCTGAACGGCCAGCAGCAGAGTGAGGAGGAACTGCGTCTTTCCGGCCCCCGATTCTCCGGTGATCTCAGTCACGTAACCCGTGGGGATGCCCCCGCCAAGCGCGGTGTCGAGCGCGTCATCCAAAGTGCTGATGGTGCGCCACTGCGCAGCAAGCGATATGGCCGTGTTTTTCAAGCCGGCACCGAGGTCTGAGTGCAGGGTATCAAGCACGGCCTTGGATAAGCGTTTGATGTCGAGCAGCGGCAGCTGCGTGCGCTTTCCAATCTCGACTGCTTCAAGCGTCAGCAGGTCGTTTGTCGTGACCGCGTGCTTTTCCAGCACCGGGATGAGGTTCGCGTACTGGCCGACTGGGAATTGTGGCAGAACGCGGAGAAGATCTGTCATGGAGACGCATCTGAGTGGCCTGTTTTGAAATTTGAATAGCAGATGGGTTCGGACCTTTGAGGTTAAGAGGATACGGTAGTGGGATTAGTTACAGTTAGCCTAAGCTTTGGTAGCGTCGCGGGATTGCTACCTGACCCTTCAACTTTCCCCACTACAGACCAGGATTTGGGGTTGCTCAGGTACCCCTCCATGATCCCCGCAGGCCCAAGTGAAAATAATACCAAAAACACGAGGGTTTGGAAGATCATGAAGCACAATGTGCAAGCACTTGACACGGAAACGAGTGGCACACGCGAATGGGAGGCAACAAACTACCGGCAGTCGGAGCCTCAGGGGCCGACTTCAAACGGTCAGCATGGCGATAGTGCACACAGTCTGCATAAAAATAGACGACTTACGAGACAGCCTGTCATTGCTGATTGATGGTGGATGTCGCCAAGTCAACATTTCGACATAAATTATGCGGCCATCAGATTAGCGGGCCAGGAAACCTACCAACTGGTCGTGATTCCCTGAATTCCCTTCAGGCGGTTACTATCAGAGGCGAGCATATACCAGCCCTATCGGCCGGATGCGACGTAGTGCACACCACTACCTATGTAGCACAGACAATCGTTCCTGCTGCCATTTGCGAGGACTGGATGCAGGTGGGGATGGGAGGAAAGCGATTCCAAGACTGCCGTCGGTGGGTCGCAACCAATTCCGGATCCAGCCCGACATCCAGCAGCTCGGCGTCAGCGAGCCCAGATTCCCAGGCAAGCGAATGCCAGCCAACGACGCGTTCGCTGCTCAGCCGCCCCGCTGCAGGCCGCATCAAAGAAATCGCCCTTAAAGGGTTAGCCTGAGCTGCCCAAGCCTCGATGCGGGCAGCCGACGCAGCCACAAGATGGTGACCAGAGCCCAGCTAGTTCGTGTTTTCGCTTTCATCTTTCCCATTTGCACCTTTTCAATCTCTCTCCTAGCGACAAACTGTGTCACGATCCGTTTCGACTGCGGTCTTCCCTGAGGGCTTAATATCAGGACGGGGCATCATCCACACATCCAATTGCCAGTACTTGTCTCACCCTCCAAGGTTCGCATTGGAGTCGGACTGCCATTATGATGTGGTCGTTCTTCTCCAGCGCCGCTGTCTTTGTGGTTTCTGTGCGGGCCATGGCTTTTCCGGGGCCGCTGGCTACCACTGCCGTTGTTGCACCCTTGGACGGGAGAAGTCCTAAGCCGACAGCCCCTCCAGCTCTCCACCAGTTCATTCGTCGTCAAAGCGACGGCGACCAGACAGTTCTGGTCGCTCCCGATAACACCTGTGGCTATGTTAGCGGACAGAGCAGTTCGTGATATCTTCTGCCCTCCACCCTGAGATATAAGCACTGACAGGACGTTCTAGGGGCCGCCTACACCTGCGTCGAGACTAACGCCCTCTGTGTCTTTGTTACTGTTCTTGCGGGGTCAGGTAGCGCCACCACCGGAGCTGCTGGATGCTGTAACAGCAAGGAGTGTGGCTTCCGAGTTGCCTGCCTCGACTTCAATCAGATCTCCAGCTCGAGCCTCTGCAACAACGATTGCATGCAGGATACTTTCACCGAGAAGTGTACCGCGACCTCGGCACGATTCTGCAACACCATTGCATTTGGAAATGGGGTGATAGATTATTTCTGCGATGCCAGTAGCGTCTCAACTGCTCAGCGTGCCGATACCACTTATCCCGGTCAAACTGGACGCTCTTTCGTCCAGACAGTGCTCTCCGGGTCCAACACTCGTCGTCCATCAGCCCCGAACACGACCACCACCAGCGCTTCATCGACCGCAACCACAACAGTCCCACCCACACCACCCTCCTCTTCTTCCGCCCCGGTGGGTGCCATTGTTGGTGGTGTAGTTGGCGGCATCGCTGTTATAGGCCTTCTCGGACTTGGAGCTTGGTTCATCAAACGACACGGCAAGAAACCCCGAGGACCTGCCCATGAAACCCAGCAGTTGAATCCCAACGGACTTCCCCCGACGACCCCGGGACCGTTGCCGTCTCCCGGGGCTCCCTCCTCGGCTACCAAGCCGGGCCACCAGTCACTCATGTCCCAATACAGCAATGTCTCGCCATATAACTCGCCGCCACCGAACCAAACACATTTCTCTACACAATCTCACCCTGCCCCCTATTATCCGTCATCCAGTTATGATCAACACACCCCCAGTCTATCAGCTGGCTACGGACCCGACAGGCAGACTTCAACAAGCCCGCAATTCCCAGCCCAAGGCTACAGTCCACCAGGGAACCAACAACCTGGCCCAGTAGAGTTAGGCGGAACAGCTAAACGTGGTCCAGTACACGAGTTGATGTAGTTGGCTACGTGAGGGTGGGAAATCGGCGCTGTATATATGCAGGGACTTATGGATATGTAAGTTGGGATTTGAATTTCTAAAATATACGGCATGGATGGTGTTGGGACTATATATACCAGGTTGTACTTTCTTTGCCTTTCGCCTTACTTGACTTACTGGCGATGGGGAAGCTTGAATGTTCTGGGTTTGACATCTTGTATCTTGTATGCTTCCACTTCGACTTTGTGTCTGCGTTGGTGGTAATAGGTCTGAACCCTTCCGGGGAGTCCAGTGGAAAAGCATGAGAGCTGAGGATTTGTGACTGTGGTGATACAATATCGCATATTGGGTTCCATAAGATTTACTCTGATAAAAATTTAGGGGAGGTTAGGACCATCTTCCCAAGGATGAAATGTTCAGAAAACGTGGACACCTATGACACTCGACTATTGCTTGCCTCTCCACCGATACGGAACGTCCCATCCAAGGCGTGTTTAACCTAGGTCCAACAACTGTAGAGATCCAAAAGTCAATGTCAAAGTACGAAGCACGCAGCTCGATTCGAAACCAGTAGGGTTTCCGGCAACTGGAACCTTAGGACTGAAGATATTTGCGCACCGCGTAACATGTGACCTCGAGGGTCGCTTTGGGATGGTATTTAGCATTACTATTGAGGTATTGAAAGTTCATGTGCTGCGCATGATGTCTCCATCCTCGGATTCCCCTTGAAAGATCCACACATCAAGTGACATCTAAGCCTCACTATGACAAACCAAAGCTGTGAAGGCTCACAGCAAGAGTCCCGACAGGGTGAACCGTCTCAGTCTTTATCCCAGGTCATCTCAGCCTGTCCTTATCCTCCTCGGAGTCGACGTGGAGACAGGAGGTTCTACCTCAGCATTGCATGGACGACCTCGGACAACGGAGAGGATAGAGCAGGAAGCAAGCTGCACAAGTTTCAAGCACCTATACGCAAAGTAAGAAATCCCTCAATTACCTAGTTACTCCATCTGTATGTGATTCCACGCGAGACGGTTAATAGTCTTCCCCCCAGAGCAGAATGGTCCCCTGGTAATCAACCACCAACGCAGAAACGAGGAAAGCTCCAGTAACAAGACACTAAACAGGAGACAGAAAAACAGCTGTGTGACCCGGCCACGTCCTCAGTTATGCCCAAGATCGAAATACACACAAAAGTTAAAAGTGATAAACCCAACCGCCTGTGTTTCTGTCCCCTCCCTCCCCCCGCACGCCCCATGACCACAGCAAATTCATACTCGATAGGTCACCTGCATCTCGCCGCCATGTGCATGTTTCCCTAAGAGAATGCCTGTCCAGTTTCCTATCCCGGTTCCGTCATCTACGTGAAGTAAAAAAGAGACACCGGATCAGACTCCCTCTTGATATGAAAACCGGTCCACATAACATCTGGAGCGCTTTCAAACCTGTTCATGGCGTGGCCCTGACAGCCAAGCGCGTACATTGTCACCCAGTCACACCGTGTCAAAAACCGTCCCGATGCAGAAACCCCAACACCAAGAGCACACTAACCTTGCAATATTTAGCAGCAGGGTCCCGAGCTGTTGCTGGAAACACCATGTCCAGGTTGGACGTTGACATTGGCTTTCGTGTTGTTGGTTGCGATGCTGCTGCCCATCCGCTCCTTGATTTGACGGGCCATAGTCAAGAAGGCTTGCTCGACGTTGCTCGCATTCTTTGCCGAAGTCTCAAGGAAAGGGATGCCTAGACTGTCGGCGAACTCCTACGAAGCCAGATGAGTCAGTAACATGCATTTCGGAGGCCTTAAATACATCTCCGTCGCAGGGCGAGCACGTGAAACTATGAGAGCGGGGCATCGTACCTTGGCGACTTGGTATTCGACCACCTTCTTGTCCGACATATCACTCTTGTTGCCTACAAGCAGCTTATTGACGCCTTCGGTGGCGTACCTGTCAATCTCTTGCAGCCATTGCTTGACGTTATTGAAGCTGTCCATGTCCGTGACATCGTAGACAACGCAGATACCATGGGCACCCCGGTAGTAGGACGACGTGATTGTTCGGAAACGTTCTTGGCCGGCAGTGTCCCACTGTGTTTCGCTGCCCGGTTAGAATTCTGACTTTCGGTGCGCCGGGTGGCTGTGAGATGCTGGGGCAGCTTACGATCTGGAGTTTCACCGTTTTGCCATCGAGTTCGATAGTCCGAATTTTCTAGTCCTTGTCAGAATTTCCGCTGCCTGTTTAAAGAAGCTCATGTGCAGCACATACGAAGTCGACACCAATGGTGGAAATGTAGGATTCGGTATATGTATCGTCGGCGAACCGCAAGAGCAGGCAAGACTTTCCGACACCGGAGTCACCGATGAGGAGGAGCTTGAAAAGATAATCGTATCTGGAATGGGTCAGTAACTGGGTGGATGGGGTGTTGCAGCGCGGATCGGAAGTCGGAGTGAGATAGGGGGGAGGAGTGCGCTCTGGAGGATTAACGGTCAGTATGGCGACAAAGGCGACAGTTCGGGAACTAGGAAGCAGAGGCTACGCACTACTCAGGGTTCATGATGGGCGACGATTAGGTTGGTGGGCGATAAATATTCGTTTGTTGCAGATGCAGGGCGAGCAGATAATCGACGTGGTTGTTCCGGAGAGCGAGCCGAGTTGAAAAGCGTCGTGATGAGGTGGAAGGCAGCAGGCCGGTTGTTGGAAGCAGGCTGCGTCAGGGCGTCAGAACAGCGGGTGGGTCTGTTGGTTGGGGGTGAATGGCAGGGGTCTTTTACCGTCCGGGGGTCAGGCGAATCTGCACGTGATGATAAGATGTCCCAATCCTCCCTCTTGAATTCGACGGCGCTGCTTCAACACAATCACCTCGGGACTGTCCTGCCACAGTACAAGCAGTAGATCTCTGATTTGGAAAGTAAATCTAGCTGTCAGGGTAGGGAGAAGCCGACCGTAATGTCTTGAACAGGCAATGGCTAGTCTTGTCACGCTCCCTGCTACTTCTGATTTCGCGATGTCTAAGGCATCTTCGCCTGGCCACATGACCCGAGATCGTCACGCAGAACAATGACCTAGATCTATCATTGTGCCGCAGACAGTAACTATTGGGTCGTTAGCCCCATGACATCCCGCCTTGTGGTCAATATTCCCCAAAGCACACTCGCTGTTGTTGTCGATTCCACAGCTGGAAGGGTCCAGCCGAAGCCTGAGGCTGCTAGGGCCATCGTACCCGCGGAGCACGCATCAGAAACTTACCAGAACGGAAATATCTCGACGGCTTTCTTCCAGGACGGAATTGTATTACCAGTAGGAGCCAGAGTGGCAGTGTTGCAGCCCCTCACAACAGGTCGTTGCTTTTTTACGTGAATGCTGGGTGGCCTGGTTAGGAGCCCCTCCCGGCAGACAGACACAGCCGGGTCACTGACATCATCCAGAGCTGAACAAAACAACCTCTTGTCAAAACAGAAAACGGCGGGGAAAACGCCACCTCAACTACCACCCGAGTTGCAATCCCCCACACATCAAGACACCGCTCAATTGGCTTCTGGCCCGTGGGAAATTGCATTGAGCCAACCATGGCCACGCCGACAAAGATGCTGCGGGCTCCGCAGACAGCGCCCGCCATTCCCGCGAGACAGACCAGCTGGAGGATACAGCGAAACCAACCGCCACAACGTCCAGAAACCTCCCCGACACAACACATCTCTTTTTCAAAGCTCTCTCGAAACTCTCAGCACCGCCAAACACTTTCCCGCAGCACCCGAGATCTTCCCGCCGTCTGGTTCAGCGCAAATTTCCCCCTTCAGTCAGGATCTCAAGACCTCTCTACGTCACTCGACAGCGATCCGGAAAAGCCTCCCGACGAACGGAAAATCAAGCTGGGTAAAAGTGCAGCTTCTTCTTTCCTTCTCGCCTGCCAACTCTCCAAAACACCAAATTAAGCTAACCTGAAAATCCCAGCCCTCCGCATCCTCCAAGATCACCTCCCAACTCTCCTCCAGACCCCACTCCCACAAGATGTGCTCAGCCCACATATCACGCTCCACCTCTTTCCTTCGACACACCCGCACCTCCCCGCCGTGTCGGGGCGAGTCGCCTATATGGCTGCGTTATGGTCCAGCCCGATCGCGTGGAACCGGGTTCCTATCGTCGGCAACGTGCGGCTCGAGATACTATCAGAACGCATGGTCGCGCAGCCGGTGCGCAAGCGACCTGCAACTGCAGTAGGGGAACAATTGTTGGTGCGGTGGCAGACGGTGGGGAGCAAAGGGGTCAAGCACTGGGCGTTGCCGTTTTTGAATGGCGGTAGCGGCAATGACAAGGGAGTAAATGGGGGTGAATATACAGGGCCGGCGCGGAATCTGCAGGAGGTGGGGGATAATGGGAAGGAGTTCACAGGACTGTTTATCTTCGACTTTGATGCGGAGGGCAGGATTCTCAGCCACACGATTGAACACGTCCAAGAAGGAGGGCAGTGGGAGAAGGGTGTTGGGGCGAAGGTGGTCGGCCTAACGGATTGGCTTCTCGGAGGCATGAAGGGGTCTGATGAGAACCCTTGTCCTGCCTTTACGAGGAAGGGTAGGTGACAACCGGTGTCAATTCTGGAGCTGCTCTATATGCGGATGAATATCCCGCTGTAAAATATGGATATATGGTTACCCTGTATGATGGATTGCAAGATGGATCAAAGCATAGATATCGGCGTCCAAACCAGGTCTGGCAAAGCAATCTTCTATCAATTCGAGTATCGAGGGAGCAAAGACATCCCCTCTCTGTCTGCCGTTGTCGTATTTAGGTACATGAAGGGTCCTGTAGTCAACAATAGACTGACGTATCTCCGCCCATCTCGCCGCTCAGTTCGCGTGACGTTAGGCCGCGCCGAAGGGAGCCAGCAACGGCGGCAGGGGAGACGCCCTGGGCCAAGTGGTGTCCGTTACCATTCTGATGCGAGCCGTTAGGGATGGCCATGCCGTTGACCGCCTTGACATGGACGGCTTGCTGGCGTTGCAGGGCTTCCAGAGCCCGGCAGGCAGCGGTAGCAGCCTCTTCGGCGCGCCGTGTGGCCTCGCGCAGCTCACGAGTGATACACTCAAGACTCTCATGGTCGACCGAGACCTCATCCTCTGCTTGACCAGCCGCGCCATTCCCAGACATGGCGAGAGCCTTGCGATCGTTCAGCAGCTCGCAGATGTGCTTGTTGAGCAGCATTCCAACCAGTTGTTCCTCCGTCATGTCAATGGCGCCACTGATGCGGCCGCGGCAGTTCTCCTTTCCGCACAAGCAGTCAAACGGCTGGGCCATGGACCATTCGGTCGAGGGATAAAAGAACTACCGCGTGGGTCAGGAGACTGTCTAGAGCGAAGGATCATGGGAGGGAAGGTGAAGACCGACTGTCAGCTCGTCGCCGGGCTGGAGTCCTTTCGGCCCAGCCATGACAACCAGACGAGTCATGTCGAAGATCTAAGGATGGCAAACTACATGTTAACTAACCCAGACTGTCATAGGCCCGCTGATTGACATCAGAGAGAGGTGAGAGAGAAACAAACAAGTGACGGCTCGCAGGGGTGGTTAATGTCAGCAGGTCGCTGTTGAGGTTCAGGTGCATATCACGCCCGAATTGCACTGTAGCGTACGTCGGCTCTGACGCCATCGTACAAGGTGGAAAATTCAGCCGCGCAAAGACGCCCCATGGTGGCAGCGCCACTTTGGAAAAGCTCTTAGAGGAGAACTCGACCTCGTTGATGATGACCTCCTGAATGTAGGGGTGACTGGGTCGAGCCCAATGAGAGGTTAAAGGAGAAGCCATGGTGAAAACTTGCGTCCAATACTCTCTATCCCTATCCAACCTATGTTGTGCGGTTTCCGTGTGCCAGGCAATCTCGGAATTGAGGGAAGATCTTGTCAGTCTAGCCTACGACGCATTTGAGAGACCACAGCTGGGTCTTATGTGTGTCGCTCGCCTCCGGCTCTCCTCTTCCCATCTTCTCTCTCCGCGTTCTCGCTCGGTTAGAGGGAACACAAGGTATCACCACCGTAACCACTGTTGAATGCGGAGTCGCACATGTCAGTTGAGCAACATGTTCGTTTATGTTCCTCGCTCTCCAGTTACTGTTTCACGATAACTCCACTCCGTGTTCACATGAGGCCATGAACCAAAGTGTTATATCCACGCCGAGGAGTTGATCGCTTTGCGAGCTACACCCGCGACAAAAAGTGGGAATTGAGGTTTTTTCCATCTTGACAATGCGGCCTTGCGTGCTCGGCATCGGCAGAAGGGAGCTTGGCTTCTGAACGGGGTAGCGGGAAGCAGTCCCGCAATTTGCGTTAGCAAGTTTGTTGAGTGTATGGAGACACCCATGGCCCAAGAGTGATGGACAACGCTGCCCCGTGTCGCGGACGGAGGCAGACACTCGATGGAATGGCGGGTTGGACGGCGACGACGGGTGGAGATTTAGTGTAGCGGACTACAAGGGCCGGCAGCGCCATGCATTGCTTATCCACATCGTTCCGGCCCTGTTCTGCCATTCCCGTCTCAAACACGGCAACGGAGATGGAGGTGGTCGAGATAAAAGGCCGCTGGTTTGTGCGCAGCGTCGCAGCTTCACCAGAGCGTTACAATCGAGGTGGCATGGGGGGTAACCTTGGCTGGGAAAGTGTGGTGGCAGGGCAGCTGCGTGGTTACGGATCGGGATCTTTGAGACAAAGCCGCAAACTGAAAACTGCGACAAGCAGGGGAGAGGAAGCCTTCTAGAAACACGCTCAGGCTTGATTAGTGGACACTGGTGTGCGTCCCAGGCCCATCCCAAGACCCAACCAGCGTAGGAAGCTGAGATGCAGTGGGCTGCCAATCGCCGCTAATCGCTGTCAATCCGCATGCCTGCGTAGGTCCCGTCCTGCCGCAAGGACGGAAAGCGAAGTGCCAAGTGCAGGAGGGAGCTTTGACCTCTCATCAGATGCCAGAACCAACTTTAAAAAATGACAAGAACATTCAGACAGCAATTTTTCTGACCAGCTGCCCCGTCCGAGGCCGCAATCCTCCTGGCTCTGACCGGATAGCGAAATTGCGAGAAATGACTAACTGAGGCCGTGTTTCGATCACTGTCGTTCACCCAAAGATCCAACACATGGAGGAGATCAACAAACCCGAATTCAGTTCGTCGCCCAGCATCATGGTCGAGCCCATGCAGCGTCCGGGCTTCTCCCTCTTTTATCCACATTTTTTTTCCCTTTCGCTGCACCGACGCATCCAGTTCCCGCAGGACGGGCCGCACGTGGCTCCCACGGACGAAAGTGTGAAACATTATCCACCCGAATCGCCCCGATAAAAGGCAATGAACAGCGCCATCAACGGTACCGAAGGACTGCAGACAAGCGTTCAAACAAAGCGGCCAACCCTGAGGTCCACCTTGGGACGTGTCCTCACCTTAATGATGTTGGAAACCCGCGAACCGCTGCATCCGCGGTCAAGTGATTGAGGTTGAGGAGGAGTGAGGACGCAGAAACAACCTACACTTGGATGCGGAGTTCGACAAGGGAAAAGGCAAGCCGGCCTGTGTGGTTGGCTATGACGCAGGCTGGACTTCATGCATCGTACGCCACCGATGTGCGAGGCGACGAGAATGGAAAGCTTTGACAAGTCGTCAAGGCCAAGGTCAACGCTGACAGGGAGCACGAGGCTTTACGGCTGCTCTCCGATGGCTGGCTAAACCCGTAGTTCTATGCGGTCTTCGCTAGAATAGGTTGAGTGGCTCTCGTATCCTTACCTGACTACCCTCCTTCTCAAGGCGTTATCACTACGGTTGCCTCGTTTTCCGGAAACCGGCGCCCCGTCTCGGCCAATGTGAGCTTTTGGCGCGGTACGCTGTCGAGAGGTCCCTGACCTTGTTGAGTGGGGGTTCAGCGCTGCTCTGGCAGGCGGGAGAAAAGTCTACCAAGATGACACGGGCGGGCCGGGATCAGCTTCTGAGAAGACGCCTGGCCAGGACTTGACCCGTCCAAACTAGAGAAACGTATGTCCCGTTCCATTTCCTCTAGGAACCACATCCTCTGCCACGAATCGATGACGATCGTTATGGCAATCACAGGCAGCCGTACCAGCCTTGGCGCGAACCCAGAAGCACTACCAAGCATCAAGCAACAGCGCAACAGGGCAGAACTCGCAGGACACACCACAGCGAACCAGCCGCAACAACAGTGGGACTGCAGCACCGTGCATTCTCGGTGTCCTTAGACAAAGCGTGCCGGGTGTGCCCTACCGGCTGGGCTTAAGACGTGCCCTTTAATAATATAGGCCGCCCTCCTCCCCCTCCCCTCAAGTTTCCTAACGCTTCTCTTCCCGCAGCCTGTCACCTGAGCAGGGTCGCAGGGTTTACACCCTTGTCTAGCTGATCAAAATGCCCATCGACATCCAAGGATGACTGAGAGCCCAGAAAAGGTTCCGCAGTCGTTAGGAATGTGGTTTACCCGTGCGTTGCGGCCTCATATATCCCCCCCCCCCCAATCACAATGTGCCCGAAAAAGGCAACCAGCCTCTCGAAATGATGCACATCGTCCCGAGGACTGCCCTCCACCATGCCCGGCGATCAAACAGCTAGAAAGCAAGCACACGCCACG
>Ga0247760_1002108_pt1 | contig 16065 bp, 11 predicted proteins | sample UWRJL171409R4_FD_179936 | JGI IMG/M metagenome (GOLD analysis project Ga0247760, IMG submission 179936) | Plant litter microbial communities from Arlington Agricultural Research Station in Wisconsin, United States - UWRJ-L171-409R-4 | ecosystem: Environmental > Terrestrial > Plant litter >... | reverse complement strand
CGCGACTTGAACATTCTCTCCGCGCCTTCCTTGCGCGTTCCTCCGCACAATCTCGCAACCACAATGTCCCGCTAGCAATTAGAAAAGTTTGCACCACAGGTTTAGCAAGGCAAATGCGAGAGCGGTAATTTTCCTTGGATCCGTCGTCATTCGGCCATCTCTTTGTTTCAACCTCGAATCGATTGACTCCATCTTGCGACAACACTATATCAAAGTGCGCGTCAGTACACCGTTCGTCGCGCAATCCTCCGACTCGAGAGAGTATGAGCTCCCAAACAAATGGCGCCGCCAACGGCGCCTGGCCCATGAGCAAACGATTCTCAGATATTCCCTCGACCATCGACATCCCCGTTCAAGGATACGATGAAGCCGTCGAAATCGACCTCGAGCTGCTCGCCGATGACCCGACCGAGCTGTGTACCATGTTCGAGCAGGAACATGCCGCCAGAACGTACTGGATGACGGTCGCACTCGCCTATGCAAAGCAGCGCAACCTCGATTTCGCCATCGAGGTCCTAATCCGCGGCGCAAACGCCATGCAGGCTAACAACCCGCGTGAGAAACTGAGCCTCGTGAGCTGTCTCTGCTGGATGTATTTGTGGAAGAGCAGGGAGGCCCCGAGAGTCGCCCCCGAGGGTTCGCTCGTATCCGAAGCCAAGACCAAAGAGTACTACCTTCAGCTGGCAACCCAAAGCTTGAACGAGGCACTACGAATCAACCCGGCATTCCCTCCCTTATACCTCGCTCGTGGTGTGCTCTATCTTCTTCGAGCATCGCTCCAAGCGCCCTCCAAGGCCCCAGGGGTAAACGACTCAGACAAGGCGGAGCTTCTTCGTTCCGCTCTCAAGTGCTTTGAGCAGGCGAATGAGGTCTCACACGGCAAGAACATGCTGGCAGTCATGGGAAAGGCTCGCACGCTGTTCTCGCTTGGAAAATACGCAGAGTCACTGGCTGGGTACCAAGAGGCACTGTCAAAGATGCCTGATATGGTGGACCCTGACCCCAGGATAGGTATCGGTTGCTGTTTCTGGCAATTGGGCTTCAAGGATGATGCCAAGATTGCCTGGGAGCGCTGTCTTGAAATCAGCCCCGACTCCAGGATTGCCAGCATCCTACTCAGCCTATACTATCTTGACGCGAGCGGCCATGTCCCGACGAACAGCCCCGAATTTATCCGGTTGTATAAGAAGGCCATGACCGAATATGCTCAGAAGTCGTTCAAACTTGACAAGAATCTCCCCCTCACGTGCGCGACCTTTGCCAACTATTTCCTCTCTCGCAAGCAGTTTCAAAACGTCGACTCCCTGGCACACAAAGCCATCCAGTACACCGACGTGAATGCTATCGCTAGCGATGGCTGGTACCTTCTTGCTAGAAAGGAGCACTACGCCGGTGATACCGAGCGTGCCAGTGATTACTATCGTCGCGCAGACGATGCCAGAGGCGGTGTCGAGCGCGGGTACCTGCCTGCCAAATTCGGCGTTGCACAGCTTTCTGTCATGAAGAACGACTTGGGCGAGGCCAAGCTGCGGCTGGAGAAGATGATCCAGCAATCTAAGAGTCAAGAGGCCATGATCTTGCTCGGCACACTGTATGCTGAGGAAGTATTCGCCAATCAGTACGCAGCCGTCAAAGAAGACAAGAGTGCCGAGGTTAAGAAAGCGATAAGCCTCTTGGAAAGCGTCCGCTCGGCTTGGAAAGATTCCAAGAAGAATCTAGCCCCAGACGCCGCAGTACTTCTAAACTTAGCTCGTCTCTACGAATCCGAGAATCCCGACAAAGCCCTTCAGTGTCTAAAACAGGTTGAACAGCTAGAGTTGGATCAGGTTCCGCCAGAAAACCGCCCTGCCGACACCGAGGATGAGGCTGCCGTTCGTAAGGCGCTCCGGCAGTACCTTCCCCCCCAGTTGCTCAATAACATGGGCTGCTTCTACTCGCAAGATGAACAACACGAGCTTGCTAGCGAAATGTTCGAGGCTGCTCTTAGCGCCTGCATGCGCATCGGAGACACAGATACCGACTTGGACACGGATGCCCTTGTAACAACCATCAGCTATAACCTAGGACGAAGCTACGAGTCCAGAGGCATGACGGATCAAGCAGTTGAGGTTTATGAGGGTCTCTTGAAGCGGCACGATGACTATACTGATGCCCATACGAGGTTGGCATACATCAAGTTGCGCATGTTCCCTCACAAGGAAGGTCCTGACGCTGTAGCCAAGCTCTATCAAGAGAATTCTTCTGATCTGGAGGTTCGCGCCCTGTACGGGTGGTTCCTCGGGAGGGTGACAGCGAAGAAGAGGCCCGCCAATGTGGCGGAGGACCCGGAGTTGCGACAATACAAGCACACTTTACAGAACTATGAGAAGCATGACCGATATGCGCTCGTTGGCATGGGCAACTTGTATTTGCAGTCCGCTCGCGAGATGCGACGTGAGACGGAACAAGAGAAGCAGAAACGCAGTGCCACGTATAGCCGTGCTGTCGAATTCTTTGACAAGGCACTCCAACTCGACCCGAAGAACGCGTATGCGGCTCAAGGCATCGCCATTGCGCTTGTTGAGGACAAGAAGGACCTGAAGAACGCTTTGCAGATCTTCATCAAGGTCCGCGAAACCGTCAAGGACGCACATGTCTTTGTCAACCTCGGTCACATTTACGCCGAGCTGAGACAATTCTCAAAAGCGATTGAGAGCTACGAAATCCTCTCAGCAAGGAGGGCAAGGCAAATGACGCCGGAATTCTCTCTTGTCTAGGCCGGACTTGGTTGAATAAGGGACGGGCGGAGCGCAATTTGGACGCCTACAAGACTGCCCTGTCCTATGCTCAAAGAGTAAGATACTCGTTATTATTGTCCGAGAGCTTGGCTAACCCTTTCACAGGCCCTCGCTGTTGCCCCGGAGCAGGTCCACTTCAAGTTCAACGTAGCCTTCGTTCAGATCCAGCTGGCCATGACGGTCAACTCACTTGCCGAAACTCTTCGTACATCTGCGCAACTTCAGGAAGCTGCCGACGGTCTCGAATCAGCCATCAAGGCACTTGATGAAATTGCAGCACTCCCGCAGCCTCCCTATCCTAAACATGACATTGAGCAGCGTGCCAACATGGCCCGCAACACGCAGCGCAAGCAGCTGGAGCGTGCCGTTGCCGCACAGAAGGAATACGAAGAGAGGAACAAAGAGAAGCTTGCGGCAGCCCTCGAGGCGCGCAATGCCGAGCTTCGCCGTCGTCAGCAGGAACGCGAGAAGGCAGAAGAGCTCGCCCGCCAACGCCAGGAGCAGCTTCGCAAGGAGCGTGAGGAGATTGCCGCTCGCGATCGTGCACTCGCAGAGCAGCGCGCGACTGAGGAGCGTGCCCGGGCAGAGGCCGAAATGACAACGGATTCCGAGACAGGTGAGAAGACGAAACGAACAAAGAAGCGGGGCAAGCGTGCTACTAGTGGCGAGCCGGGTGCTAAGCCAAAGCGGGGATCTCGCAAGAAGAAGTCGCGCCGTGATTCGGAAGGAGAGGAGGAGTCGGGCGATGATGACGGAGAGAGAGCGGAGCGCCGGCCAAAGAAGAAACAGCGTCTTACCAGCCGCAAGGAGGCGACCAAGTACAAGTCAGCCGAGATTGTGGTGGACAGCGACGAAAGTGACGTTGACGAGCTGGAGCGAGCCGAGCACGCGCTAGAGAAGCAGAGGCATGACACGCCCGGCGGAGCATCCACGGATGGCGGAAGGGGTGACGACGACGCCGCGTCGGATCGCATGGACGTGGACGATGGCAGAAGAGACGATGATGAGGAGGAAGGTGAGACGGCAAACACTCGTCGCGCTGCTAGAGGCAGACGGCCTGGACGGGGCAGGATCGTGGAAGAGAGCGATGAGGAAGAGGGTGTGAGTCCCGCTGGTGGCGGCGAGGGAAGGGATGCCGGCGCCAAGGATACCAGCATGGCGGATCTAGCCGAGGATGAATAAAGGTCCGGTCGACTGTATTGTAAATAGGCCTTGATGTTGAGCTAGACAAGTTATGCCGCCGTCTATGGAAAAATGACAACTCGTGTCCGAAGGTTTTAACTCTTGATACCTGAACATCAAAGGCCACAAACGGTCCCATCATTAGTTACTCTTCTTAAAAACCATCAACCTACGATCCCATGTCTCTGCGAGTCTCTTTGTAAACCCTGCGAGGGAGGCACGTAGTCTTGTCGGATTTGACTTGGGCAAGAGGGATCCTTCAAGAGCAACTCGGCGGCGACCGCCCCACCCTTCTAGGTACTCTACCATGGGTACATCCGGTAGAGGCAGGCAGCTCGCTTTCATGCTGGCGGTGAACCTGAATGGTGCCGAGAAATATTCAATTGAAAACCAGACACCCAAGGCAGCAGCCCCGAAAGCAATAACTAAAGCGCCAGTGACGGATGTCTCTGTCATATGAATTGGCCGCGGTGGTCTTCCATCCAAGCTGGAAGGGTGGTCTGTGGGAGGTAAGAAGACCAATAATGGAATGCCACTTCGACGTCTACGTTTATGTCTGTATACCGGGTAACTCTCACGGCCAGGACGAAGAGCGAAGAGCCCCCCGCCCCCAAAGGTTTCAAGTTGCCTGCCTAGAACTCCTCCATCAACAACGCCCTCACTGTTACCCTACCATCCCACCCTTCGCCTCGTATATCCCTCAGATCAAAAAGCTGCAGCGACAATAGGTCCTCCTCGTCAATCAATTCCTCTTCCACTCCGATTCCCAACCCAAAACCCTGCTCTGCGCCGTCTGACTTGCTGTAGTGTAGCACCTCGCGCAGACAGGACTGGAAGATGCCTCGCGGATAGCGTTCGGCAGGGGTGTAGCGTGCTTCGTTTTCGTCGCCGATGAGGGAGAGGAGGTCCCCTGTGAGAGGCAAAGAAACCAGGCTGGTGTCTCTAGACCAGGGGCTGTATTTGGTATAGGCCCTGTCTCGGTCGCGGCGTAGGTGGGGGTCGATGAACCCGTCGTCGAACGCCACACCAGTCTCTATAGGTGTTCTATTACTCCTCCTTTCCGCGCGCATGGCCTTGAGGATTGCTTTCAAGTGGTTCCGCAGTAGGCTGAGGAGGACGGCATAGCCACCCAGATTCCGAGGCCAGTCCGGGAGGAGCTCTTTAAGGTAGAGCAGGGCGGCGATCCGGTCGGAACAATGGGGACGTCGTTACGCAGGCGATGGTTGGCGAGATAGCGGTCGATGGAGCAATCGTCCTTGCTGTCAGGGCCATTGCCCACGAAGGGGATAGAGGTCCCCTCGCGTAGAGGGCCTGGCCAAGTCACCAACGCAAAGGATACACCAAGCCATTCATCATTGAAGGCGTAAGGATCGAATAATACGGCACCGGACGAGCAGCAAGCGAGACGCAGGGCCGAGGCGAAGACGGAGAGAGCCGAGAGGGAGGCAATGACAGTAGATGATACACGGAGGGGGTTCAGTAGGTAGAGGAGCGAGGCCGAGGTCGAGTTCCGTATTTCGATGGGCACCATAGCCGACACATCGGGAAAGCGGCGGGAAAAGGGGAGGTAGGGGGTGCCGTCGAGGGTGATGGCACCTTTAATATCAGCCTTGTGCATCTTGGCGGCGAGCCACGATTGCGAAATGTCACATTCTTCCTGCATGTCAAGACCCTTTTGCAGCCCGCGCATGTGCATATGCCAGTGGTCGAGTCGGCCAACATAGCACTGTCAAAATATCGTCAGCTCAACTACCTGATGAAGCACTACACATCGTGACTTACTCCGTTAGCAGCGAGAGTCGCAATACAACACAGGGTCACGGCGTCGACGGCTTTACCGTTGTCGAGCTTGCGGTTGAGAATGGAGCAGATCTTGGATATGTGGTAGGCATATCCCTTCTTGGTGTCCGAGTAGTCGAGAATGGCTTCAGCAATGGAGCCGCTCATCAGAACGCAATGGAAGGACGTCGTATGCCTGACGGCCATGCAGTAAAACCCAGTGGTCCTCCCCGGGTTGTGGGTGAGCAGGTCCTCGTATGGGTATATTCGGAGCGGGACGTCTTGAAAATAGTGATGGAAGAGGTTCCAGTCCTTTTCAGAGACCGAGCTCGGGCGCATCTGTGGCATTGACGTTGGGAAGGCAAGCCCAGGGTTACCTCTCACTGGGTCAACCTGATAGTTGCTGTCTTGGGAGACGAAGAACTGGGGGAAATGCCCCTCAAGGGATGGAGCTTGCGACGAGGCCCGCGAGGAATGATGTGATGAGATGTCAGACGGCTTCCTCAACGGTTTGCCCTTCGGCGCCAGTCGTTTTTGTCCCTTCTCCTGAGGCGTCTCAATGATAAACTTGCTGTCAAAACACGGCACATTCAGCGTCGTCTTTCTTTCTGCATCGACTGGTTTACATTGGCGCTGTTGTTGTTTCTGAGGTGTTGACGGGCCAGATATGGAAAATTGCGAGATTCCAGCGTTATTTATCTCCTGAGGACACGAGTTCACAAAATAAATGCCGTTGAACTTGTGCTTAGAGACTTGGAGGCCACGTCGAGTGCTGATCACTTTGCCATCCTTGATTGTTGTGTTGAAACAATCCATGGTGGGCGAGCGCCGCTCCGCCAACTGTGTATCAAGTGGAAGGGAGCCGGAACCGAGAACTGAACAACAACCACATTTGGCAATAATCTGTGGAGGAAGGCTCGCATTGCCGCCTACGAGGGGAGACTTCATATCTGTATCGTGAATCAGCTGAGCCATATGTTGGCCCACAGCGAGGTCTATCTTTGTATCGGCCTGCATGATGTAGCTATAATCAACCTGGCCGTGATATCGTCTGTGCAAGGAGCTCCATTGCTATCCGCCATCTCGGCAAGGCTATGGTTGCTAAAGGTTGTGTCTCGTTGCTGTCGGCTAGTCCGGTTTTGGAAAGACTTCTGTTTGTGGGATGATTCTTGGCGGTTACCGGTGCTGCAAAGAAGAGAATGGCGGGACAGCTTCGGCCAATGATGACAAGTACGCCGCTGGATGTTGCTGGGCACGATGCTAGTATTCTTGCCTTGAGACGAAATGTTGACTGCGATTCGCCTTGGCCTACAGATGGCTACGGTTCCCAGGTGGTCTACCAAGACCATTCTCACACTCCAGGGCGTCCGCCGTGGCGGTTCCTCCCTGCGGCAGCTCCAGCACCGCGAAGCTTGGGATGGGTGCAACATAGATCTCGAAGCCTCTGCTGCAATGTGACCTTGGTGCATCTGGACGCAGGTCGATCTTACATCAGCCACATGGCGGAATATTTGCTCCTCGTGGCAAATTATGCGCACCAATACCCCCGACTACCAGTAGTTACTCGGGGTGTGGGAACCGGTGCCCTTGACAACCCGCGCGGCAGCCACTCGTGACATCCGAGCGGGTGGCCGTATACCGTATCAGGGTTGACAGTACCGTAACTAAGGTCTCTCGCCGTAGTAGAATACACCGCCTTTCATCAACACTCGAGCTGTCCTGTAGAGGTCAACGGATCTAATCGTGCCGTCGCTCATCTTGATGCCGACTTCGAGTCGGCCGCTGGGGTGGCCAATAACAATGTCCTGGGCTTCATCGCAGTGCTCGGCGAGCTCGTTAGGTATGGTTCCTGGTATGCGCACCGCCGAGCCAAGGCAAAGGGCTAGAGTCAGCGGTACAGCCTTGTGGGCCTGCCCCATAGATAGGGCTAAGCATCTGATATTCATGCCGGAGCTTAGTTCTCCTTTGGAGGGCGAAAATACCAAGACGATCTTGGGAACACTCTGCGTGCTGGGGTCCAGGTCCATCATGGCTGCGCCGGCTCGCCGAATGTGCTCGAGGCGCTCTTTCAGTATCGGATCCGACTCAATGCCCGCCGGATCAAGCACTGGATTTGCAAGACGGAGATCTGATACCCGAATAAAGACCCCTGGGTTAGACACATCAACAAGCGAGGCTTGGATGCTACTGCCGTCCGGTAAGGTTAACATATCGACCGGGTTACTGGTTGGGAGTGCCCTTCCGGTCTTGGCGCCCGCGGGGTTGATGAAGCTCATGACAATTTTGGACTGCGTACCCGGCACGCCATCCATGGCGTAGTCGCCGGCAGGGTCGTACCTCGGCGGGTCGCCCGTCACTTTGAAGCGGGACTGTATCACCTTGTTAGTGTTAGTGTTGAAGATGCTCACGAGGGCGGTCTGAAAGTTCCCGCTAGGATCCGCCTCGACCGTTAGGGGCTGAGCGAGCAATCCCTCGTCCAGACTGATGGGACCAAGGGCAGCAGACATATTCCCACAGTTACCAGCCATATCCAAGCTGCCATCCCTAACGCCTATCTGCACAAAAGTGAAATCGACATCGGCTTCAGGGCGCGTCGAGCGGGATATGACGCAGATTTTGGATGTTGATGACACTCCTGAGCCCATGCCGTTGAGCTGACGACCGTAGGGATCGGGCGAGCCCATGACCGAAGCGAGAACAGCTGGCCATTCAGACTCCGGGGGCAAGTGATGACGAAGGATCACAAGGCCGTTCGATGTCCCGCCTCGAGCAAAAATGGCCGGGAAGCTGCGAGTCTGCATCCTCTGAGTATGGATAAGGCGAGCCCAAGGCGCCAAGTGCTTTGCTTACTTCCACGTTTATAATCGGTTCCTGCCGTTCGGAGTGGATTTTGAGTTGTCTGGGGCTGCTGTGCTTTCTTGGCGGATTATGGCTCCAGAAAAAGGAGGTGCGCCTGCTGACTGTGCAGACTGCTTGACAAAGAGAATTTCAGTTCATCTTTTACAATCCAACCCCTGGAAGACTGTCAGCGGGGGGACTTTTTACAAGGTATTTAACAGAGGTCTGAACAATCTTTCAAACAGCTGGAAAACTACCTGCAAGGGGTTTGATTAGAATACTGAGAGGGCGCCCTGACTCTAATAACTGAGCCTTGGACCTTGTTGTCAATATCTTAAATTCTTTATTGAAGCCTCAAGTTCTACTGTCAAACCTTTAAGGAAAAAATAAAGGAACGCGTGGGCAAGTTGATCTATAAGTTCTCTGGAACTGTCGTGAATACCTCTTCGCATTGATGATTGATGCATGCTTTCACGTCATCAAAGTTGACTTAGCATTATATAGTGCGATCTTCAAGGTGCTCTCATTCGTCGAGGGACAGATCTTAAGCTGAAAAGACGTCATGGTTAGATTATCACAAACGTCCGAGGCTCTGAGGTGAGTTTTACCGAAAGCTCCAGTAATGCCCCTCAAGCAAGAACTATCAGTGCAGGTTCTCGCTCCCCGCGGCAGATCATGATACACATGGATGTTCAAGTTAAGTAGTCACGTAGCCAAGCAGTCAAAATATATGGGGCATGGTCTCAACGGCCGCTTGACAGTTGGCCAAGCAGAACTGGTGTGAGCAGAGAACAATGACGTAATTTGCGCCTGATGGAAAGCTGAAAAGAGAGGCACCTGATTGGTCCTGAATCTTAAATCTACCTAGGCACGCTACGCCACCGATGGCGCCCGACTCCACTTTTCCGCCCCTCAGTCAAACCGTGGGGCGGGGCATCTGCCTGACCTGACGTACAAGCTTCGAGTGACTTCTAGATCGACCAGGGCCATCACAGCACCTTCTCGTCATGCGAAGACCCGAACAAACATTCAGATTAAAACTCGACTCGCCTTCGACAAACCCACGATTCTGTCTCCGAAACAACACAAAAAAAGACAACGCTGGTTTTGAACCACCACAGCCAAAATGGCGTCATCCAAAATGGAGTTTACCGACAGAGCAAAGAAGGCGTTGGAAGATGCCATGACGCTCGCCGAACAATACGCACATTCGCAGCTCCTTCCAGTCCACCTGGCAGTCGCCCTCCTCGACCCCCTCCCCGACCAGAGCAAAGACCAACAAAATGCACCGCCGGGAACCATGAGCAGCCTGTTGCGACAAGTCATCGAGCGCGCGCATGGCGATCCTCAGCTTTTCGATCGCGCCCTAAAGAAGACACTCGTCCGTTTACCGAGCCAAGAACCACCGCCGGATCAGGTGTCTATGGCTCCTTCATTCAACAATGTCCTCCGCAAGGCTATGGATTTGCAGAAGGTACAGAAAGATACCTACATTGCCGTCGACCACCTTATCACTGCACTTTCAGAGGACAATTCGATCCAGACTGCCCTCAAAGAGGCCAATGTGCCCAAGCCGAAACTCATCCAAGATGCCGTTCAGGCCATCCGCGGAACCAAGCGGGTCGATTCCAAGACGGCCGACACGGAACAAGAAAACGAGAACCTTGCCAAATTCACAATCGACATGACAGCCATGGCCAGAGAGGGCAAGATTGATCCCGTCATTGGCCGTGAAGAGGAAATTCGCCGAGTTATCCGAATCCTTTCGCGCCGGACCAAGAATAACCCTGTACTAATTGGAGAGCCTGGTGTGGGTAAGACCACAGTGGTTGAAGGCCTAGCCCAGCGAATCGTCAACGCCGATGTCCCGGATAACCTCGCAGCCTGTAGGTTGCTGTCACTCGACGTCGGCGCACTTGTAGCTGGCAGCAAGTATAGAGGAGAGTTTGAGGAGAGAATGAAGGGCGTCCTGAAGGAGATACAAGAGTCAAAGGACATGATTGTCCTGTTTGTGGACGAGATCCATTTGCTTATGGGTGCTGGTTCGTCCGGGGAGGGAGGCATGGACGCTGCCAACCTGTTGAAGCCTATGCTTGCAAGAGGGCAACTTCACTGTATCGGCGCCACCACTTTGGCCGAATACCGCAAGTATATCGAGAAGGACGCCGCCTTTGAGCGTCGTTTCCAGCAGGTCATTGTCAAGGAGCCGACTATCCCCGAGACTGTCTCTATTCTCCGCGGCTTGAAGGAGAAGTACGAAGTCCACCATGGTGTCACAATCGCCGACAGTGCCATTGTGGCCGCCGCTACACTGGCCGCCCGCTACCTGACGTCTCGGAGACTGCCCGACTCGGCAGTTGATTTGATCGACGAGGCTGCTGCCGCTGTGCGCGTCGCACGCGAGTCCCAGCCTGAAGTCATCGATTCTCTCGAGCGAAGGCTCCGGCAACTAAAGATAGAAATCCACGCCCTGTCACGTGAGAAGGACGATGCATCCAAGGCACGGCTCGCTCAGGCGAAGCAGGATGCACAGAATGTTGAGGAAGAGTTGAGACCCCTCCGGGAGAAGTACGAAAGAGAGAGACAGCGGGGCAAGGACATCCAAGAAGCCAAGCTGAAGCTTGAGAACCTCCGCGTCAAAGCCGAAGACGCCAGCAGAATGGGAGATCACAGCCGGGCTGCCGACCTACAGTACTACGCCATCCCCGAGCAACAGGAGGTGATCAAGAAGCTTGAGAAGGAGAAGGCCGCGGCCGACGCCGCCTTGGGTGCCCATGGCGCAGACACCGGCGGCTCGATGATTACCGATGTCGTTGGACCCGATCAGATCAACGAGATCGTGGCCCGGTGGACCGGTATCCCCGTCACTCGACTGAAAACATCCGAGAAGGAGAAGTTGCTGCACATGGAGCAAGCCCTTGGAAAGATCGTGGTTGGACAGAAGGAGGCTGTTCAATCCGTCTCCAACGCCATCCGACTGCAGCGCTCCGGTCTCGCCAACCCCAACCAGCCGCCTAGCTTTCTCTTCTGCGGCCCCTCTGGCACCGGCAAGACACTGCTCACCAAGGCTCTCGCTGAGTTTCTCTTCGATGACCCCAAGGCCATGATTCGATTCGACATGTCAGAATACCAAGAAAGACACTCGCTGAGCCGCATGATTGGTGCTCCGCCTGGCTACGTTGGACACGATGCTGGTGGACAGCTAACTGAGGCGTTGCGTCGTAAGCCGTTCTCAATCCTTCTCTTCGATGAGGTTGAGAAGGCAGCCAAAGAAGTTTTGACGGTCCTGCTTCAGCTCATGGATGACGGCCGCATCACCGATGGCCAGGGCCGCATCGTGGACGCCAAGAATTGCATCGTCGTCATGACTTCGAACCTGGGGGCCGATTTCCTTGCGCGGCCCACTGGCAAGGACGGCAGGATCGACCCGACCACTCGGGAACTGGTGATGGGCGCGCTTCGGAATTATTTCTTACCTGAATTTTTGAACCGTATTAACTCGATCGTGATCTTCAACCGTCTCACTAGGCGCGAGATTCGCAAGATTGTCGACTTGCGGATTAGCGAGATTCAGAAGCGGCTCAACGACAATGACCGCAATGTCATTATCAAGGTGTCGGAGGAGGCCAAAGACAAGCTAGGTGCTGCAGGCTACTCGCCAGCCTACGGTGCGAGACCTCTTCAACGCCTACTGGAAAAGGAGGTGTTGAACCGTATGGCGATCCTCATCCTCCGTGGTAACATTCGCGATGGTGAGATGGCTCGTGTCGAAGTGGTGAATGGCAAAGTCACAGTCATTCCCAACCATAATGACGAGGTATCGGACGAGGAGGAGATGATGATTGACGACGACGATGCCATTGAGGATATTGCGCCGGACTCGATGGATGAAGATATCTACAATTCGTAAGCACGAGGCGCATGCGATGCATACGTGTAATTATGTCGTCGCGACGGAGACGTGTCTAACAGCATAAAGAATTCAGTAGCGAGCTGCTTCATGGGACGTGGTAGCTATATGACAAGGGGTCATGAGATTATGGGTTACGGTTATGGAAAAGGTGCATGGGTTAATGGTATTGCTTGTTCCTGTCATAACGGAGTATTGGTTTGGTCGTTACCTAGATGAGCCCAGAACCATAATGACAGTATTTATTCGTAAAATGTGAGAAAGCCGTGACGCTCCAGACCCCTGCGACCTGGTGGGCCCACTTTTGTGACGAATCAACGGCGCGAATTGCTAGTGATCGAAAAATGTTCAGCTTGGATCCATCCAACCTCCCTCCTCCAGAACTGAAAACTCCGCTCCACGAATCGCGGTGCGACAAAACCGGCAACGAGGACGAGCGACACGGCGCGGCTTCGGCAGCCCCAGCCATGAACACCCACGCGTCTTCAACATGTCGGCTTGTATTGGGGGCCTCGCCCATCGGCCTGTTCCACGGCCAAATCCAAATCCGCTGTATTCAGAGCAAGAGCATAGTAGCGACGTACCATCCAGAAACTGATAGCCGGGCGAAAAAGCGGTTGTACATTAACGCGGCGAAAAAGGCCGCTGCAAGGGCAAAAGTGCAAGGTAAAAAAGTCGAGAAAGAAAAGCAGAAAGAATGGCTTGATAGGCAACCGCCGGGGCATGGCGAGACACTGTGGATTCATGGACATCAGTATGATGGGCAGATTATCTATTCCTTCTATGACAAGATTGATGTGCGTACGCCGTCGTCCCCCCTCTTGTTTCTATTTCTTCAGTTCGATTTGTGGATGTATGGGCTTGCTGACTTTAATGGGGTAACAAAACAGACCAACAAGGGTTACCGCCAACTCCCCTACACCGGCAAGAAACTTATCCCTGCCAAGCTCCGTCCCGACTACTGGCGACCACTGGCTATGGTGAAATTCCTCCCTGGCTTTGGTCACGTCGGCCGCTCTGTGTACCAGAAGCTCCGCGAATTCAAGAAGCGCCACGAGCTCGAGTGGACCGACAACCCTGCTGAGGCCGAACGGATCCGCCGTCTGACGCGCCACGAGCGCGGTAAGGAGCTAAATAATCAGCGTGCGAATGCTGTTGCTGATCTGGCGGCGGTGCTGGGCGGGGCGGGAAAGGGTTCCAAAATGTGGAAGTTGTATATTGAGGACCTGAAGAACAAGCATACTGTGGTGAAGGACAAGGGGAAGCCTACGTCAAAGGGCAAGACGTTAGTCTCGATCGAGGATTGGCAAGAAAAAGTGGAACCCAAGGGTGTGAAGATTCAGAAGGATATGAAGGGCTTGTGGGTGGACTGGCAGACGCTGAAGGATAAGCTTGGCTTCAACGTCACGAAGTCGAATCGAACAGAGGTGGAGGTGGAGGTGGAGGTGGAGGCCGAGGAAGGGGGTGAGAAGAGGATTGAAAAGAAGAAGCAGGTGACCAAGGAGGTCAAAGACATTGATGAGGAGGAGTTTCTGTCGCTGCAACAGGCGACAGTGTACTGGGCTAACGAGCAGGATCGCTTCTTTGCCAGCAGCTGGTCCGAAAACGTCCGGCACATCCTGGGTCTGCCGGTTGATTGGGCGAAGGCAAAACCGCTTATGAAGTCTCAACTCAGGCATGCGAAGAAACGTCGCCAACGCGAGAAGTCCCCAGAGGGAAAGAAGCAACTCGAGGCGGACATGGCAGCGAAGAAGGCGGTTAAGAGAGCCGCTAAACCTGAGGCGCCAGTTCCAGCATGAGCGAAGTGCATGATCCGGGTTGACGGGATGTATTGATGGGGCAGGAGATTGTCCCCATGTCAGATTACAATATAAACATACAATGTATTTCTACTGTATCATCTACACACAATGTACAAGACTACATTTGGGCAGATTTGTCGGGCATGATACGATACTACATCCAAATACAACTTTTGGGGGCGAGGGTGGTGTGAGAAGATTATAATTTGAGGGCGAACGACTTGAGGTATTCGTAATCGGAGATGTTTGCATCGACACAGGCTCGGATGACCTTTTGGGCGTCGTCGCCAAATTTTTGGCGCCACTGTTCGTTTTCCTCTTCGACTGTGGGTGTTTTCTGCTTCTTGTTTAGTTATTATTTGCTTTTGTAGCTCGTTGTGGGAGTTTTCTTTCATTCATTCGAATGTTCATGGTAGAATACCAGGGTTTTATGGAGTGGAGGATTTGAACACAAACGGAGGAGGTACTGGGAAACATACCACCCCATTCGCTCTGGGCCTCAGAGACGTACTCCCAATAGCATCGTTGTGGAAGCCATTCCACTTCTCAAACGCCGCTGCCGCTTGTTCCCTGTGCGCGGCGTCTTCCCACGCGAGCATTTCGGGTCTGTAGTCGATGCCGACGGCCTCGCAATAGGCGCGAATCACCTCGGCAGGGCGGTCCAGCAGGTCGTCGGCGTCAATGACGGTGATTTTTACACTTTCACTGACAGGCCAACAATGGGTTCTTCCGTACACTCCATTAGCTCCACTTCCAGCGTGGTTTCCATTCGTTTCATTGACTCCATTCACCCCATCCCTCTCACTCTCACCCTCACCAACCACTCCCTTTCTCCTCAAAAAGTCAAATATTCTCCTCAACTCGTCATACCCAGCCTCGCTGGGCATAAAATCATAAAACCCCGTCACTTCATCCAGCGGTGGCACCGTACACCGATAATACGAGGGAATCGCCCTTCTTGGATGGCGGATCAAAAACGTAAAGTGGAATTTCCTAAGCACCGAGAGCGGGACCACGGTTGGGTTTCCCTCATCTTCCGCCCCCTTTGAGAGAGAGGCTAGCGAGGGGGCTAGCACTGCCTGTTTTCCGTTAGGGGGAAATAGATAGTGGATGATGTCTTTTATGAAGACGCGTTTGTATTTGGACGCGGAGGAGGCGATTTGGGAGGTGATGGAGTCGAGAACGGAGGCGTAAGTTGTGTTGGAGAAGCCGGATTTAAGCCGGGCCGGTTTGTCGGCATCAAAGCGGGAGGAAAGGCGTTCAGGCCCGTAGTAAAAGGCGTCACCGAAGGGCTCGTGGATACAGGTGAGAAGGTCGGTGCGGGTCATAAATACCTAGAGGGGTCAATGTGAGATGAGAGTGGAGGGTGTGACGTCATGGTTGGTGGTGGTGGTGATGTGGAGTTTTGCAGGGCAAAGATGGAGATGTGATTGAAAGGAAAACATACTCGTTCAAAAGCCGTAGAACATGCCCTAGGATGGGTCGCTACGAAAATTGGTTTAGTCGACATGATCACAAATACTCAGTGGTGGAACAAATAGCAAATGTGGTGTAAGTGGCCGCCCCTCCCGTTCCTTCCACCACCCCGCAAAGGCGACCAAACCAACAGCTATATAAGGAGGGAGGGAGGGCCAGGTGGAATCAACTACGCAATGCACCGTGTCATTGGGAACGACAACGGCAAAGAAATGCCGCCACCGAGCCAACAAAAACGTGTAGGAAACCCCGGTCCGAACCAAGTCCGGGTCAAAAGTCTGTTTCTTGCGAGGTGAGCTTG
>Ga0247760_1002106_pt1 | contig 16072 bp, 17 predicted proteins | sample UWRJL171409R4_FD_179936 | JGI IMG/M metagenome (GOLD analysis project Ga0247760, IMG submission 179936) | Plant litter microbial communities from Arlington Agricultural Research Station in Wisconsin, United States - UWRJ-L171-409R-4 | ecosystem: Environmental > Terrestrial > Plant litter >... | reverse complement strand
GGAATATTGTAACAATAGAACCACTGCAATGGGTCGCTGGCGCCGACTCCGACCACCGAGTCACCGCCGATGCCGACACTGCTAACAAAGACAAATCAATCGGGTGGCCCGAGGGAAAAAATACCGAGGAACAAGGCTGTCGTCTATTCCTTCGTCGTTCTTTTCTGCCCTGTTGTGATTCCGGAAATCCAAATCTGAGACCCGTTCCTAGTAAATCACGCTCCGTGTCACCGTTGCTCATTCATGGACTTGTCGCTGTTCGCTGTCACTCATCATCAATCGCCCTCACCGACCAGCCCCGGGGGTTGGGGGAGTGTTCGGTGAGGGACAGACGTGGTGCAACATCGGCAAACGGGTTCCATCGGCGTTGGCTGCCTTTTGTCCCCATTTCTTGACAATTGGCGCCCCCCCCAAACAAATTTGGAGCACAGCGTTGAAACTCTTTCAGCGGAGTTTTTGTTTTGGGGGTGCCCTAGACAGCTTTTGTTTTGGTCTTGCAACTTGGTTGCCTTGCTTTCCATTCCATCTCTTGCCCCAATCCAGCAGCCATGCAGGAGATCCCCTGCAGGCTGTTTGGTGAGGATGGGGAGCTGGAAAAAGGCCTACCTCTGCACGGCGAAAGCTGGAGATACACTAGGAAGCTGAATCAACCCTCTTTTTGCGTAACCCAGCACTTCCCTGCGCCGCACCGTACCACCTTGGATGTACATACAGTATGTAAACTAGTTATTAGCTTTGTGTAGCGCAGGTCCTCCCGTTGATGTGCTCGATGAAATTGCCGCCAGCATCGCCACTTGGGGTTCATTGCAACGCTAAAGTAGCGGATCCAAGGGAGGGGTTCGTCGGTCACTGTTCTGTCGTGCCCACTAAACTACACTACCTACCGACCTACACGAGTCCGGTACCTACGTATCCAAGGTAGTGCACACTATACTACGCAACACACACTCGAAGGCTTTGCTGAGTGAATCCCCACTTCATCCCATCCCATCTCACATCTTTGTTTGCATGCGTTGCCTGCGTTGCAGCAAGTATGGCGTAACATGAAGGTTTTCGGGGTCTTCTAGTACAGACTGCACTGCTCCCCGTTCTTCATTTGTGGTCACAAATTCTACGCTAACCCCCCCCCCATCAGCTGACCACTGAAGCCGACGTGAAAGACGTAACGGCTAACGACATCATAATGTGTGTATGTATAGGTATTGTGGAGGAGGATGCTCCCACGGGCATGAAGGTACCCAAATGACTGGTGGGGGTTCCGGCGGCTCCTTTCCTAGTGTAGTGTAGCACTCCCTCAGCCAGCCACACAGACGTTTCTTCCCCTCTAACCCTCTAGTTCCCGCGTGACTTGTCGGGCTGGACTTGTTCGCTGTGACTTATGCAAAACTCCCGGCACACACCGAGCGGCGGGTAACTAGTGTAGTCAGTGTTGGCGGCGGCGTTAGCGGGCACGCGGGCACGCGGGATACCAAACTTGGGCTTTGGCTGGACGGAGGGTCCGCGGCTGCGGCCGGCTCCCGTTCACCAACGGTAACTAACTACCTGGCTGAGGCCCAAAGTTCTCACTTCAGGAAGATGCTGGATGTGGGGCCGGGTTCCGACCCAGGGACGTTAAGATGCGGGGGGAACCAGGGGACAAGGGGGGAAAATGTGCCACATTGGTGTTGCGTTTTGGAGCAATGGCCCACAGACACAATATACTCAGACAGCGGTTTGTTGCATCTGTGTGCACCAGACTCACTCGCTCACTGTCACTTGTGTTGTGTATCTTGTCTGGGAAACGTTTCGGTTCTGCGCAAAATTGCTACTTGCCGTCCATGCATGGCACTTCATACTCTGGTGCTTTCGTGGTCTTTCGCAACTCTATCAAGTTAGGTACGGAGCACGATACAATAGCGTACCACGTCGATCTCAGAATCATCTTTCTAGAAGTACGGACTAGTACACAGAATACATACATACATATTTACATAGCTACCTACCCACATATGATCCCCATCCAAACCTCATCTAGGTATTCTGGTGAAACCTCCCCTTGGTCAGGTAGGTAGCCGACTCAGTCCCCAGCTGCTGCCATTGGGAGCCTAACCACCTTCGTGACATGTGTGTGTTTCTCAGCAGCTTCCTACAGCCTGCCCGACGTTATCGTGACCACTGAGTCTGGACGAAACACCAGCGGATGGCAGTTACGAATCCGGACTCAGGCCTGAATCTATTTTCTAACGCTGATGCTAGGCCGTTCATATAGCGGGTTCTCCCTCTGTAAATGCTGGAGACGACTTCGCTTGGGAGCTGGCAGCAGTTAGAGACGGGCGCGAGAGAACCAATGATTCATGTGTTAGGTTTCTCTGTGCGGGCCTCGTGCTAGTGAGTCTTCTATACTGCCTGGGCTAGGTATCTGGTGCTATAAGCTCCCGTGATTCGAAGCCACCCGGTGTAGATGTGCAAGCAACCGCGTATCAAAACCTATCTTCATGGTATCCGTACATCTGGTCTTGCACACTCACTGAGTGGGTTGGGTCTTGGTGGGAATCTCATCAGATACGGGTATATCAATAGCTTGCACGCACTCACCTTCCACCTGCCCTACCCATTCGCATCAATACCTTTTTATGAAAGCTTCATCTTTCCGAAAGCCAGCGAAGCTCTCAGCCTGAAGTTCTTATCCCTTATGTATACGATGCGGCCCTTGTCTTTCTTTTTCAGTTCAATGTCTTTTGGGGGCCCCTGGAAAAGCAAGAACCTATGCCAAATATCTGAGGTTGTTAACTGGCCTTCTGTCTGTGAGCTCTCCTCCTAGGAGCTATTGTTGGGTTCCAACCTACAACCATGACCATTCCCGGGATCGATATGATATAGCTGGTATTGCCCTGCATGAGCCAAGTGCATTGGGGGGGGGGGACATGGGAGAGTACGAAAGAGGCATTTCCGCTGGCAGTGGTATAGGCCAGGAGGGCTTTCCTCGGAGTGCCCTTGTGCACTGTGCTGATGTATCACCTCAACAAAGCCGTCGTAGAATAGCAGGAATCCAATAGTTGTCCAGCCAGGGACTAGCAGCGTTGTTCCCCGCAATGACACTGACACTGTGGGTTGTCGGCCAGGAGTCCGGGAAAGACCGAGAAAAACATCGTAACTGTCAGTTATAAATATGAGCAAAGGGGGGGAAATATAAGACAGTGATGGCAATGATCCTATCTACCTAAACAGCAGTCAGAAATGCTCGCATTGAGAGATCGTAACATCAAGCCTCCTATGATAAGGGGATCAACAAAACATCACCACAATGGCCATCATCCTCATGATTTATGCAGCGAATTTTTTTTTTTTGGATTTGAAAATGCCGACCTGGAAAGTCCCAAAAGAAAGACCCACTACTTAGGGGTTGGGGGAGAAAGGGCGGGACGTTGGCTTTTACACTAAAGATGCTGATTACCGTGGCTATTACAACTGTAATGCCCGTTAGGTTCCAATTGTAAAACGCCGTATACGGGTAAGCCCAAGGCATTCGAACTGGGGGTTCAACGCCTTGAAGATAGTAAACGATTGATTGTAAAGGGTGGTCAGATGCCTTGCTCTTACTTATATAAGGCGTGTTATAATTAAAATCTGTCGTAGAATACAGTTGCGATGGCGATGGCGATAGGCATCTTTGGTGCAAATACCAGCGTCACACCCTCTCTCTCCCTCCTTTTTACAGTATAGGGGGGCGCTTGCCACAGTACGAAGAGACATGCTCCTACTTAAATCCTCACTACCGGTTAACCGCTGTGCTTGCGCTCGTTCACAAAACACAAAACACGCCTGCCCGCTGTCTATTGTGGTGACGTCACCACCTACCACCGAAACCCTGATCTGCTGAATACCTACCTACCTCCTCCTCCGCCAATAAGCTATCAATTGCTCTTCTTGCAAGAAGAGAAAAAAAACTATTGTAGCGTGGTGTCTCATGCTTAAAAACCAACACCGTGTCCATCAATCAATCCATCAATTGTGATTGCAATCCCTCAATCCGCAAACAACCACACCACACACGTAATTACACCTACGATGCCCGCCCATCTCGCCCCTCTTCTCCGCGCGGCACCGCGGACCCTCTCGGCCCTTTCTTCCACCCACCGCTCCCTCACCCAAACAGCAACATCACTGCTCAAGGAGACCTCCAGTAGTATGCTAATCCCCCACCCCTCTTACTTCCTTTCTTCCTTCCCACCTCTCATCGGTGCAACTAACAACAAACCCCCCCCCCAGCTGATCCCAACCCCGATGATTTCGAACGCCACAAGCAAGACTCCCTACAAAAGCAAAAGAACGGCAAAGGCCACTGGAAGCCTGAGCTTGCCTCGGCCAGCGAGGAGTCCATCAAAGCGGACCGGATGTCTCCGCACGAGGCTGGGGAGGCGGCGCTGAAGCGGCTGCAGGAGCAGACCAAGGGACATGCCGAGGAGACGGCCAAGCATGGCACGAGCATGAAGGATAACATGTAAATTCACGGGGCATAACAAAGGAGGGAGGGGAGGAGGCAGGGAATGAAAGGGAGGCGCATTTGCATTTGACAGACTGTCTTGTGCCAAATGGGAAAAACTGCGGGAACCAGGAACAAAGCAGGCAACCCGATACATCACCGTGCCTTTTTTTTTCTTTTTTCTCGGAGTTACTGTCAATTAGGCTGCTCAATGCATTGGCCGATGGCGTATCCTTCCAGGACAACGCGGTTTTCTGTCAACTGACCTTGTTTATCAACATCCGTGACTAAACTCCCCAGCCACCACAGATATATACCCCAAACACCATGCTTTCAAAAGACTGGCCTTCGGTATCAAAATCATGACCTTCCTTCGCTGTCCGACCATAACGGGGTGTTTCTCTTATAATACAAACATGTAACATCACAACTTAACCCACAAATCATACATCGTTATCGGCTACGCGGCCCCGCGCCACGCGCCTCTTCCTCGGCCACGACCTCTTCCCCGAGATGCCAGCCCTCCTCGAAATGCTAACTTGCTGCGTTGTTGCGGTTGAGCTGGAATATCCTCGTCATCCGAGTCCGAGTCGCTTGACATGTTGCCGTTAGCCGCCTCGTTTTCCGAAACCGACTCTGATTCGGTTCCCGACTCAAACTCTTCCTCGGAATCCATGAGCCGGACAATCGTGGGGCCTGCTGGTTTAGGCGGTAGCGTGGGTGGACGGTACTGTTCGCTGGCGCTGGAAGGCGTCGTCGAGACGCTTTCGGATAGGCGTATCGGAGGAGCGGGCTCAAACGCGGAGGCTGGAGGAGGCATCTGCTTCGTGGCGGGTCGAGGTGGGGGTGAACCGCTCGATTCTCTTGATGACTCGCTGTTATGGAATGGAGGCGATGAGCTGTGGCCCGAAGAAATTACTTCCTCCTCGGCAGCAGGATCGTAGCCATTGGATATGCTGTCGTCCGAAACATCCACAGAAGCACTCGCACTGGTCGCTCGGGTCGAACCTTTGCCTCCGCCCCTGCCCCAACCACGGCCTCGGCCACGTCCTCCGCCTCGGCTGCCTCCTCGGGTCGAAGTCTGAGCTGGCACCGACCTTGGTACTGGGCTTTGCGTAATTGACGCCGCCCGTGATGACATCTCCGCCGTGCTGTAATCCTCGATACTCGGGTGAGGGACGGCGGTAGCGGGCAAACTCTTGCGCTCGGTAATCTTAATTTTCTTGCCCTTGAGTTTCATCCGCTCCGCCATTGACATGAACGGAGAGGCGGATTGAGTCGGCGCCGGTTCTGGTTGTGGAAGAGAGCTTCGCGGGGGGCGACCTCGCCTTTTTGAAATGTTGGCTTGGAGGGCAGGGTGAACAGAAGGCGTAGGTGACGATGCCTCCCTAACGAATTCGCCATCATCGCCAAAGGCATTGAGCTGTTTCTCGAGCTGGGCGTCGATGTCAAGCGAGTCTGTTGAACCACTGTCCTCGATCTCACCGCGGATTTCTGGCTCGGCAGGCACCGATACCCGCGGAGGCCGCCCGCGACGCTTTGGTGCTTCACCGGGTGCTGACGCCTCTACTGCTTGGCTCGTGGAAGCGGCCCCGGTAGAAGCCCGTGGACGGCCGGGTTTCCTGCCTGGTTTCTTCTTTTCAGCTTGCGGCGTGGCTGTGGGATCGTGCCGTTGGGGTGTCCCAGCGGTCGTGAGCCCCATGGAAAAAATCGCCGCCGATGCCAGATCTAACGGATTCTTGGTGCTAGCATCGGGGTCGAAATCTGTGATGCCCTCAGGGGGTCTCTTCGATTTTGGGACGAAAACCTCATCTTCATCGAAGTCATCGTCCTCATGCTGGGTCTCTTCCAGGTACGGCGCCTTAGGCCGAGCATGTCGAAGGGCTGGCCGATTGGGCGAGTATGGCCGAGGTTCGGCATCTTCTCCAGCTTCATCCGCTGCTCCCCCACGTGCAGGCTCGGCCGCTGTGGGAACTTCGTCTTCTGTTGGAGTGACGACATCTCCAGGAGCATCGAGCATGATCTCGTCTTCGAATAACGCTGGATCCATGTTGTCCAACACATCTTGTTGCGTCGCATGCGGTTGATGATCAACCTTTGCCTTCTTCCGCCCGTGCGAGCGCGGGGCAGCAAAGTCAGGGTCATTATCGTCATCGTTTCTCGCCCTCCGCTTGGCAAGCCGAAGTTGCTTCTTAAGATATTCGGACATTGGCTCAGGCTCCTCCTCCACAACCATGTCCTCCACTGTCGGGGCCTGATATGGATCGAAAAGAATTTTGTCAGGACTGTCGTCTTGTTCATAATAGCCCATACCGAGCATGCGTTCGTGGCCCAGCACTGTCGGGTCAGGGTACTGGGACTGGTCCTGACGAAGGGACATGTCTGTTTCAGCAGCTCTTGGTTGATCGCCAGTTTGCCCGTGTCCAGTGATGCCGTTTGCACCGAGTTCACCCGGTTGCGCATGTCCATTTGTCGCTGCATCGAGGCTTTCAGCAAGGTCCTTGTCTGGCAACACAGGGACCTCGTGGGCAAGATCAGCTTGTCTCGCCTTTTCTGATTCCGCTGCTTGTTGCAGCCTCTGGATTCGTTTGCTGGAGACGCTACGTCCTTCTTCACCAACGTTTCGCAGCCATCCCAAGTTGTGCTTCCCGAAATCAACGAGTGACTCGACACTTCGGTCATCCGCGATCGGACGTGTGTCGTGCCCGAGCAGTGTATTTTTGGGGATATAAGGGTTGGTATTGCCTCCCCTGCGGCAGGACGCGCAGTTGCAGATCCGCAGGCACCTAGGGCACTCCCACCTTTCTGTTTGTAGGACATCCTGTGGCATCAGGTCGAAGGCTCTGTAGAGCACACCGAAACAGTATGCGTTGGGGCAACCCTCGTTCGAGCAGAATGCTAGCCTGTAAGTGTGATCCTTATGGCCGCAGACATGACAGTGGTAAACGTCGCCCTTCTTTCTCTTGCGCTTTGGATTTTTCTTCAGGGGCCGCCCGTTTTCACCAATCTCAATGTCACTGTCTTCTTCAACCTGAGGCTGGTCGATCTTCGTGAGGTCCTTCCATGGCCGCCGTTTCAGCTGTTCCTGGCAGATCTGCGCCACAGACTTTTTGCCTGTCTTGTTTCTTGCCAGCTCCAACGGCAAAGGTGAATGCTCAAAGCTAACAAAACCGTCGTTTTTGACAATCATGGCCCGCCAATCTTCATAGCGGTCAACCAGGTGTGACCACTTCCACTGCTCGCACCATGTGAGGCCCGAAATGCAGAGACAAGACCGACCCATGGCGTAGCACTCCATGCAGACGTCGTATGTATCCTCGTCGCCATTCACAAGTTGACGAACACAGTGCTTACAGGTCAAGAACCGATTGAAGACGTTGGCACGACAATACGAGCAAGTGATGCACGAGTCAAACTCGACGAACTCAACATCTTTTTCCTTTGTTGCAAACATCTCGTCGACGAGTATTTCGGTGAAGAGTGCGAATAGGGACTTGAAGTCTGCTGCCATTTGCTTCATCCTCGTCGAGTTCCTGATAAGATCTGTGCCAAACCCGAGAAGCCCAATATCGGCGCTCTTCTCCATTTCTTGCATCTCGTGGTAGTACTTCTGCAGAGTGTAGAAAATGATGGCTTTGTTTTTATACTGCTCGTCACGGCAAACCAAACGCGCCTTCGGGAGAGCTTCGCGCAGGGCCATTTCAAGGGTTTGGACCGTTGTTCGGTTCCATGCAATTTTGATGGTTCGGGTGCCACGGTTCCAGACCTGATGGGGGGCAAGAGGAGGGACAAGGATGAAGTCTCCTACCCTTTGCTCCACAATGTAAACCGGGAAAGTAGCTTTCTTCCAGGCGTTTATCTGAGCAAAATGCTTCTCAATCTCGATGTCGTGACCCAGCATGGAAAGAAAGTATTCCCTGACCACCTCTCGATCTTTCGTCTCGGTCATGAACCAGATCGAGCTGCCTGGCTTCTCTTCATTTGCACCGCTGGAGGCATCGACCATGATATTCTGGCCTAAGCTAGCGCACATCTCCTTGTGCGCTGGCGTGTATGTGCCTTCATGTCCAATGTAACACATGAGATTTTGAGCTCGCATTTGCTCCGGCAAGCTGCTCATCAAATCACCCGCAGGCGCCACCGTACGCGCCTCCTGGAACATGTCTGGATCGTCGCCGCGTCCCTTTGACCCTCTCTGATCGACATTGTCGTTCATGTAAAAGACATTGGGCGGCATGACTTTGGAGAGCCGCTCTTGCCACTCGGGAGGACAGTCGATGTCTTTGAGGTATAGCCGCTGCCGTCTTTCGTCGCGGAAATTGGTGGGCGTCCACTGGTTGGTGAGCTGCTTCATGGACCTTAAGTAATGCCCCATCGTCATCGGAATATCGGTCTGCGCAGTGATGTCCCTGACATTTTCCTCTGCGCGCGGAAATTAGTTCACTTCATTTCTGAATGCGGGGATATTAAGAACACTCACGTTTCTTGTTGTAATTGGCCTCGAGCCACTCAGCGCCAAAGATGGACTTTGGCAGACGGTCGTTCCATTTTTCGATCACTAGTGGCTTTCCTTGCTGTATGACCCGTAGGAAAACCAGCTTCTCGAACTCCTGTGGCCCGATATTACGTATCTGGGCAGCGGTAATGCGAGTTACCCATTGGAAATGTGGCGTCTTTTCAACGAGCGCCGGGAGGTCGAGATCTGGGGGGATAGGGTCGAACTTTGCTTGCGGATGCAGTGCGGGCGGCATCTTCACGGTTGGTTGTTTGGGTGGGTGCAGAGTTACGTCAAAGTCATGGTGGAGCCAGGGGCGCGACGCCCAAGTCTGTCTCGTAATCCAATGTTCTTCTCCTGGTGTTCCTCAACGATGCGAGCCAGAGGGGCAGCAAGATTGTTGCCCTTGGTTGAGGAACCAGGCTGCCGGCTTTTCTGCAATCGATTGACGCGCCGCGGTGACAGCGGGGCGCCTTTATCTGCTAGCCAATCAAGTGCGGGCTTCCAGGAGCTTCGTGCCGAGGCCCTGGGGCTATGTGGCTGGTGTAGTTGTGGCGGGGATGAGAGTTGCTCAGTGGGCAGCCAAAACTCACCTTCAGACCACCAAGTGCCAACAGAAAGAATCAAAGCCAGCCCGCGGACCGTGGCTTCGGGATGCTGGCCGTATGATAAGGATGCTTTGATGGTTGGTGTGTGAAGTGAGTGGAATCTCTTCAATACGCGGCAGGTACGCTTCGTGCTTCCAGCTGTTGGACCGCCCGGCCGGAGCTCATCACCATGGCCAACACTCGTTTGCTACTCAGCCTGCAATTTCGACGCACATTCTCCAATGCTACATGTGCGAAGCGACCCTTACTCATCGGGCGCAGCCTGCAGTTACGGAGTGCTCCTGGGCCCCTGGCCATTGAGCGTTACCATCGGGGTACCCACCAATGGATCGTGGCCTATCATGCAACTACGAAACTCCTCTCAGCTCCACCCATCCAGACGACGAATGTCAATCCTCCGAAGGAGACCTACTCGCCGCCGAAGAGCGGGCTCCTCTCTCTTCTTCCAACATCATGGGTACCATACGCAGAGCTTATCCGTCTTGACAAGCCCACGGGCTCCTACTACCTCTTTTTCCCCTGCCTCTTCTCAACACTCATGGCCGCACCCCTCGCCACACCTATGAGCAGCCCAGGGACCGTCGTTGGCACCTCACTCCTGTTCCTCGCCGGTGCCATCATCATGCGCGGCGCTGGATGTACCATCAACGACCTCTGGGACCGTAATCTCGATCCCCACGTGACGCGGACCAGGTTCCGTCCCATCGCACGGCGCGCCGTCACTCCCTTCCAGGGACTGGTATTCACTGGGGGCCAGCTGTTTGCGGGGCTTGCTGTGCTGCTGCAGTTCCCCTTCGAGTGTTTTTGGTACGCGACGCCGAGTCTGCTCTTCGTCGCCGCGTACCCCCTTGCCAAGCGCGTGACGTATTACCCGCAAGCGGTGCTGGGTCTGACTTTCTCATGGGGTGCCATAATGGGCTTCCCCGCGCTGGGGGTCGATCTGCTGGCCAACGGGGCTGCCTTGACAGCCGCCGGGTTGCTGTATGCGTCGAATATCGCCTGGACCGTGCTGTATGACATGATCTACGCGCATATGGATATCAAAGACGACGCCAAGGCGGGTATCAAAAGCATTGCGCTCAAGCATGATGCAGAGACGAAGCAGGTCCTCACCGGGTTGGCTCTTACCCAGGTTGCTCTGCTTGCAGGGGCAGGCTTTGCGAGTGGTGCTGGCCCGGCCTTCTTTATCGGAAGCTGCGGTGGTGCCCTCGTTACGTTGGGTATCATGATTAACAGGGTCAACTTGAAAAGCGTTAAAGACTGCTGGTGGTGGTTTGTTAATGGATGCTGGTTGACAGGGGGTGTTGTTAGCTTTGGCCTGGCGGCCGATTATGCTGTGCGACTCATTCAAGACCAAGATGACAACGAGCATTCCTGATAGACTTTGTAAAATTCATGTAGCATTAGAACCCTGTCGTATAGAGACCAGTCCCATGCTCTGTGGCAAACGTAATCCGCTTCATCACAAGACGCCATTTCTGATGGACCAGTCTTGGTTCAATGATCTCATTTTAGGACCATCTCTTACCGTGAGAGCGCAGATTCCCTCAATCAAATTGCAATGCCCATGTAAAAAGCCTCGTAGACTCCGCATGCCCAACCGTGCCCTTTTCCCCCACCCGACATTTATGATCTGGGCTTCTCCTTCTTCTCCTTCCACAAAGCGAGGAGACCGACACCAGAGACCTTGACAACTGCGGGGGGTCAGTATTCCTGGGATCCGGACTCTTACAGTAGCTTGAGATGTCGACTAACCCTTGAAACGCACACCGGGAATATCACCCTTCGCCTTGCCCTTGCGGCCGAAACCAGCGAGAAGGACCTCATCGTTCTCATCGACGAAGTTCAAGCAACCGTCATTGGGAACTGGAGTTTTCTTGTTAGCACAGCTTCCAACGATATTCATTCAACTGCCGCGATCGTGTTCGGATGAGTCTATTGGGAGTCCGTACCGAAAGCGGTGACCTTCTTGCCGTTCTTGATCAATTGGACTCTGACGCACTTCCGGATAGCCTGTTCCATGGTCTGTCAGATATATTCGGTCGCAAATCGTGTCCACAGTACGTACGGAGTTGGGCTGCTTGGCTTCGACGCCGACCTTCTCGAGAACAATTCCCTTGGCGTGCGAAGAACCACCGAAGGGGCTATTATCCTGTCAGTTCCCGTAGCTGTACGTCTTCAATCGGTATGGCTCGGACGATGGCGTACCTGGACTTGAAAGCGGTACCCAGAGCACGCTTCTTGTAGTGTAGATCGGCCCATCGCTGCTCGCGACGGTTGTTGCGCAGCTTGCGGGCCGCGTTCAGGCCACGAGGCTTTCCACCAGACATGATTGCTGAGTGGATGTGTTAGCACCGGAACTTAGTGAAAGTCGTTCCTGAAGGTAAAATGAATTCTCGGGGGTTTCTGCGATGCGGGAGTAGGTATGTTGGCGTACGTACCGATTTAATGTGCGATCGCTGACTCTGGTTGTAAATCGTGATGCGGAAAGTTCACCTGAAGACGTTGATTTTTTTCGCCCAGGACCGAAATTCGCGTAGGGCGAAAAGCCCTACTCCGTAGCACGCATAGAATTGAGTGGGGTGGGAATTTCTGCCTGAGGCGGAAGGCGGTCAGAGCACCAGAGGCTTGGACTGTGGGACTCTCTCGCGTGTCTCCGGAGCAGTTAACCCCACAATTTCTTTTAACCCCTCCAGATGAATGATTGTCAATGGCCTTGAACTAGGACCGCTGGGCACCCTCATCCTCGCCCATACACTGGAAAAATCCGCCGGGAACAGCAATTACTACCATATAAGATGTAGCCATGCCGCGGCCTGACAAGGGGAAGTCCAAGGCGGTTTTCGTACCATCGCCAACTAGTTCTCACGTTTCGCTTCCCGGCGTCATGCAGTCTCCTGGTCTCGCTACACCGCAAGCTGGCTCTGCGGCCCTCGGTCGCGGTGCCCCGCATCTCCGTGCCGACCCAGGAGGAGTGCGAACCCCTAGCAAGACGTCGAATGCCGCTGCACCGACGCTCAACCTGAGCCTCCCATTGCAGCTCACTCGCAGAGAGTCCACACGCGCAACCGATAGGACGGATGCGCTCTGGGCTGAAATGCAGGCCACGCTCGAGGAGGCGGAACTGTCAGCCAGTGGAGGAACTCGTGTGTTTGGACCAGGCCATGAGCGAAAGCTGAGTGAACTGCGGATGGCACAGATTGCACTGGCACAGGCATGGGCGAGGAGCGAGGCAGACGATGCCATCGAGACAATAAGTGGTGGAGTTGCCAGGTCCTCGCCGGGCGGCGTGGATCACGGTGTATCGGGCACGGAAGGGGCTGGGAAGAATGATGCTGCTGGACTTGCTGCAACCGATGGAGCAAAGAGCACTACTGGAACTGGGAGTGCCCGGCCCGGGAGCAGTGGCATGGGCGTTGGAGGCCAAGGAGGGCTGGGAACACGACTTGAGGAGGAAGCCGAGCTGGACATATTGCTTGCCAGGAAGCGGCGGGAGGCGAACGATCGCTACTTTCAGCGAGTGAACCAAGGCGTTCTAGATGTCGTGGCAAAGCTGGAAGAGGTTGCCATAGCTATGCATGCCGTTGAGCAAGAGAGCAAGGATATTTGGGGTGACGGAGACGATGATAGCACTCCTGGGAGTATACCTGGAAGCGCAAAGACATAGCCTCTCGAGTGGATGGCTAGAATTAGATATCGATTTGACATGACCGTTCCTGATCCCTTGGGCGATGGAGTGCTCACCACGGGATGAGTTATGGCGCCTGCGATGGATATTCGTGAGGTGAGGATAGCGCAAAACCCACCTAGAATCCTCAAGAATTCTAACACGCAAAGTAAACTCAATACCTATCTTCTTTGTGGCCTTTCTCCGATCCCGCATCGAGGCATCTCCGGAGGCCAGGGTTAGGGGGTACATCTTTAAGCCCCACACCTGTTGATCTTAGATCCATATGACCCCTGCCGTCCATTCACCCGAGTTGCCGGCTTCGCGCCAGGGGCTTCCCAGGTGGTTTACGGCCGCCAGAAGCTCCTGCTCGGAAAACGTAGACCTCGGCGGACAGGAATGGAATGTAACGAGACGCGTGTGGCCGCTCAGAATGGACCACCTAAGTTGGACGTCTAGCTGGATTTTGCAGATAAAGATCTTGGATTACATAGCTGGAACTATCGCATTCAGATCGACATCATAGGTTGGACTGGCTGGCAGTGAGAAGCTTTGTCCTATTGGAGACTGGTTTCAACGGCCTGAAGCGATTCCCGGACGTGCACGCGCGGTGTCGCACTCGCACCCCAGCACCCCTGCCAGTCGAGCCTCCCAGCTTGGAAACCGCACTCTAAAAAAATCGCCAGCAGGCGCGGTCCCAAATTTCGCCCGCGCAACCTTGCAACTTCCAACTCTCGCAAATCTTCTCTCGTCGTTGCCGACACGAGGTCCAATTCCTTCCCGCATCCCCCCGGAGCCGCTCGCAAACACCTCCGCTTTCTCTCCCGACTTTTTGATCCGTCGCCACAGACTTTGGTCCGACTGAATTCGCGAAGTCGCAAATCACACAAACATGGGCTACATCGACGATGAAGTCAAGCGCCTCCAGGGCGTCATCGACAGCCTTGAGGGACGGGTAAAAGCCCTGGAGAAAAGGCAATTCGGCAGCAGCACCCCCAAGACAACAGAGGAGCTCCGAATGCTGCTCATCGGTCCTCCCGGCGCCGGTTCGGACCCCGTCTAGACTTCGCGGACCAATGGCCACCGAAGCTAACACGTTAATGCGTCGCTACAGGCAAGGGAACACAAGCCCCGAAGATCAAGGAAAAGTTCGGCTGCTGTCATCTGGTGAGCCAATTGGCCCTTCAACCGCTCTGGTCATGCTCCACGTCACTGACACTTTTGACTGATAGGCCACTGGTGACATGCTGCGATCCCAAGTCGCCAAGAAGACGCCGCTGGGCCGGGAAGCCAAGAAGATTATGGACCAGGGCGGCCTTGTCAGCGATGACATCGTCATTGGCATGATCAAGGAAGAGCTGGACAACAATCCCGAGTGCAGGGGCGGGTAGGTTCCGGTCTCTCGAGTGTTTTGTCAAGAAAGCGCCACTAACTCCACGTCCTGCCGTAGGTTCATCCTCGACGGATTCCCACGCACCGTCCCGCAGGCCGAGGGACTTGACGCCATGTTGCGCGAACGCAACCGTCCCCTCCAGCACGCGGTCGAGCTTCAGATCGACGATGCGCTCCTTGTTGCGCGTATTACCGGTCGTCTTGTGCACCCAGCTAGTGGCCGTTCCTACCACGCCACATTTAACCCTCCGAAGACGCCAATGACAGACGACGTGACGGGTGAACCACTTGTCCAACGCAGCGACGACAACGCCGAGGCCCTCAAGAAGCGTCTAGCCACCTACCATAAACAGACTACCCCGGTCGTCGACTACTACCAAAAGACAGGCATCTGGAAGGCCGTCGACGCCGCCCAAGAGCCAGGTCAGGTCTGGAAGAGCCTGCTCACCATCTTTGACGGTGACAAGACGAAGGCTGGCGCCGCCGGCAGCGGGATCCTCAACAAGCTCGCCGCGCGTTCGTAGATGAGCGCAGACGTGCGGCCGGAGGAGCTGGATCTGGTCTTGTTCTTCTGCCGGTCGTAACGAGAGGCGCAGCGAGTGACGGAGAAGGCCTCCTAATTAGAGCATCAAATGGGTTCTGGTGTCTGTTGGATGAAAACTGGCGTCCGGGCTGGTGGTTGGGGGATAAGGTTCCTGGGCCAGGCCGAGCATCGTCGGGTGGTCAGGGGGGGAGCGGAAAATATAAACAAACTTGTACAACTTCTGTGTCGAGGGAGGGCAGTCTGATGCCTAGCTTATTCGACTACGCCCCTTGTATGTACGTACGTGTAATTCCACCACCACACATCCGAGTTTCACAGGGCATTCAATGTTGACAGTGGAACAAGTTGGTCATGCGTTTTCAGGGGTTTCTCCAGTCTTGTGGGTCCTTCGCAACGCAGATATGATGTAAGTATCCTTCAATCCAGTAACAGCAGCACTGAGCACCAACATAAGACCACACAAACACCCCCGCAAGTCTATCCCCGCTCTTTGGGTATACTGAAGCAAAACATAAATAGAAGTACACCTTCACACCGGACTGGTCGTGACTCCCCCCTTTCTCAACCTGGCCTCCAACATAGCTAAGCTAGGAAGCCAGCAAGCCAGCAAACCAACACACGGCATCCAGCGCCGGTTCTCTATACCAGAAACCAAGAAACAACAAGTCCAAATCATTAAAAGGGTAAAACATATAAATCAAAAGGAAAAAGAAGAGAGCAGCAACACACCCTCTCTCGGAATCCTATCCCCAAGCACTTTGCTATGCTCCCAGTTATGTCCAATCCTACAAGAAGAAACAGGAAGGACCTATAGATGAGAGAAATAAGAATATCGTAATGCTGTAAACCGTGCCGTGTCTTGTTACCTGTCTGGGCAGGTCCCTGATGCAAAGGAATGCGAATA
>Ga0247760_1002104_pt1 | contig 16075 bp, 15 predicted proteins | sample UWRJL171409R4_FD_179936 | JGI IMG/M metagenome (GOLD analysis project Ga0247760, IMG submission 179936) | Plant litter microbial communities from Arlington Agricultural Research Station in Wisconsin, United States - UWRJ-L171-409R-4 | ecosystem: Environmental > Terrestrial > Plant litter >... | reverse complement strand
TTTTTTTTTTTTTTTTGAGATAGAGAGAGGTGGGTGGCAGGGCAGGAAGAGAAGCAAATACAGAAGAACTATCATGGCCGCACGCAAGATTAATACGCGGCTGACACGTGCTGGAAGGGTTCAGTCCACCTTTGATTTTGCAATGATTTACAATGAGAAAGGTCCATGTAGCCACCTCATACAAATACGGATGCGGTTACAGAGGACTAAGTTCAAATCCGGCATGTCAGTAGGGCAACTAAACAATTTCCTGTTCAACTTGTCAAATTGATTACACGCTGCAAGGGTACCGCAAGTAGGGATGCTTAGATTCGCTCCCAGTAAAATATAGGACTTATTGGCTTGCCGGTACTACGCTAATATTTGAAACCCCGAGCAAACTTCACCACTTTGTGCCTAGGGGTGTCATTTATTCATAAGTCACCTAATTGTGCTACTAGCATCTCCAAAGAGTTGTATACGCATAGGGTAACTTTAGGGTTGCCCACTTGGCGGGGCAGTGTGGAGGTCCGCGTTCTTTTCCCTTGCCCAACACTCAGCGGCCAGAAGGATACGTTACAGCATTTAGCTCACCTCTCCTCCGCTTCTACTCCGCTTTCTTCGAAAAGCAATATTTGGTTTGGCCAATGCCACTCACCTCTACTGCAACCATCCATCAAAAGTTCCCATCGGCTCATGTACCCTGCTCAACCAAAACACGAGTCACAAGCCTGGCTGGGACAAGTGGGGTAATCCTGTACTGCCTCCCGAGATGCCTTTTCAGGACGTATGCATCCATGCCAGCATGATATTGCCCCCTCAAACAGCATGTGACAGCGATTGACATCGTTGCTCCCACGTAGCTTCCGCCAAAGTCATCAGATCGATGCGCGAACCGCTTTCCAGCAACGCGAACATAAGCAATGGAGACGGCCTGTTGCCGAGCCGCAGAATATATAAACAGTGGGTGAACAGCTACAGTGCTCGGTGTTAAACTCTACATCAATCACAGCGTTCAGATAATATTTCGCCCTCGCCCTAGTCCTAGCCTGCCACGTGGGTCACAGTACAGTATAGATCCAACATGATTCTTGAGGAGTTGGAAAATACTCACCTTGCACTAAAACAAGATGCCACAAGGTTCCAAGAGCGCCTATACATCTTGCGCGACAGTCGGCTGTGATGGGAAGGACATTAAACGCGATGAAGAGTGCCCGAAGAAATGTGGCTGGAAACGTCCCGAAAATGATGGAGAATAACGAGTCGTTCATACAGCAGTCGTGCGCCCAGACAAACCGGGTGAAGAGAAGAGTGTGACATATTTGACCAAATAACATCGGGACGACAGGTTGCTTCATGCAGCATGCATGTCTGAGATATGCCAATGAAATTCCGAGGAATTTTGTGTGGTGCTAAATTTTTGAAACTCACCGTCGCGCATTCCCCTTGCATCCCCATCATCTCCTTCTTCACCAACCAACAGGAAAAAGAACCAAAACCAAACCAATGCACTGGTTTTGAAGCCTTTTGGCCAACACGGTATCGCTATGGCTGCAGATTGGGCCTCCTCCTGGACTACTGTCGATAATTTCCTTCAAAGCGGCGACAGCCGGGCCGCCACGTGTTTCCGGCGGACCCAATGGGATCAACTATGCCTCATTGCCTCGAATTCAAACCGGAATCTGGAATGTGTTGCTCTCGATCGGGTCACAAGCGGGCTCAACAACGTCGTTTGGCTGCTTGAGTTCTCGGACCGCACCCACTTGGGCAGCCCGGGTCCAGATCAAGCCCACAGGCAGCGGCGAGCTCGAGACCGAGGTTGCAACAATGCAATACATCAAGGAGCATTCCGACTTGGTTGTCCCCAGAGTCTTTGCATACGCCCTCGACGAGAATAACCTAGTGGCGGTTGCGTACATGCTGATCGAAGTACTCCCCGGCATCGTCGCCATGGATGCCCTTGGCGGCTACGAGGTGCACCGTAGCGTGATACCCGCGCAGTATCGTCGACAATTTTACCGCTCAGTGGCAACATGCCATGTTCGTCCAAGCCCCCCCCCTTGATTGGGTTGGTCAGGGGCTTACATTTAATAGGTTCAAATAACGTCGATACGACTGCCAAATATTGGCACAATTGTTCGGAATCGAGAGGGGGGATACAAGCTCGGCCCCTTACCAGGCATTGGTGGCCCATTTAACACAGCAGCCGCGTTTTTCGAGGCCTGGGCTGATCAGGTTAAATTCAAGTGGGACGACGTGACCATCAAGCACATGATGCAGAGAGGACCGATTCCCGCGGAGCGCATGATTTCTATCATCAACAAGTTCCCATCACAGATCAAAGCAATGGCTAGCCGGCTCTCGAAAAGCAACAGTAGGCCGTTTCCCCTGTGCCATGACGATTTCCTCCACAGCAACATCATGGTTGACGAGAAGAGTTTCAAAGTCACGGGCATCATCGACTGGGAAGGTGCATGTACAACACCCTGGGAGCTCATTGCGTTTCCCGAGTTCCTTCAGGCCATGCCCGTCTCTTTCGACCTCCCTCAGAAATATGACCGAGACGGACAACCTCTTGATGAGGAAATGAGGCAGACATGGCGTGAGCGCCAGGAATACATTGAGATGGTGAGGTCGGCGGAACTTGAAGATCACGTGCTCTCGACTTGTCTCAGTAGCAAGAGGAGCCAGGCTCTGGCATATGCGTACGGATCTTTTACCAGCATACGGAAATTGGGTTTCTATGATAGAGTTATAGAAGAGCCAGAGAGGGAGAGCTAAAATGCGTCGTAGTACTCCAAGGAGAGGAACTGCAGCTTTCAATACATGAACCTCTAGGGTACTGCCACCCCCTGCTTTCCTGGAAAAGCTAGATTTGTTGGAAGAGAACGGGTTCCGACCCCGGGGTCCACTTGCGTGTCAAACCGGTTAGACCCTGCGGGGTTTATTGTTGCACAATGCAGCTTCAGCTGGTTGGATCACGATGAGTCGTTAGCTAGGCACCCACTGTCAGCCCCATAATTGCAATGCAGGCTGCAGCCCCGGACTGGAGGACAAGTGCAGGCTTCGAACTGCAGATGGCGTATTAAAGTCGCGGTTACCCCGCACTTGTACAGCTTGCCAGCGTGTCAGCTACAGCTCGACGTCCGTCTCTACACATCAGCTCACACACAACCTTGAGACCGATCGATGCATCATCATACGACGAAGCGACTGGGATATCAGTGAACACATTTCACCGCCATGAACAGCGACTCATCTCCCGCCTCACTCCTCACTGTTCCCGGAGAGATTCAAAACGCAATTGTCGCCAACCTTGGACCTCTAGAGTTGCTCCTTCTCCGCGGGACGTGCCGGTACTTTCGTCGCATCATCCCAGCCCCTGGAGTGGCAGACCTCCTTCTGGCCGAATCCGACGAGTTCGCGGCGGAATGCGACGTTTACACTTGCAACTTTTGCGTCTCGCTCCGCCACGCTCGCCACTTTAGCTACCCTATGATGAGGCGCAAGAGAAGACGGGGAGAGGACAGGGCTCGGTTTCGATTCTGCATCGACTGCGGTCTCAACCCCCCGCCAGGTCGTTTCGGTTATGGGCTGGGCACCATTGTGAGGACGGACAAGGATATTCTCGTGATTTGTGTGGAATGCCGTCATCTGAAGCCGCCATCACACAAGACTTCTCATAGAGACAGCGTGGTGTGCAAGGACTGTTGGGAATCAAGAGAGGTGCTCCAACGCAAACATTTGATGGAGGCGCAGATAGGAGGGCATCCAGGTTACAAGGACATCTCATCAGAGGACCGGTGCCCACCGCCGAGCCACGTATCGTGCAGATCAGTGATGGCTTCATTTGATACGACTGATCCGTCACCGGGCTCCGGAGATGTCAGTCAAACAGGCCTCCCGGACTACGAGTTGACTGGTACTTGGAACTTTGGCCATCTGAGTTTGGAATCGACCGATAATTGGGGCGTTACAACTAGCTAGGAATTCAATTTCGGTGGATCCGGCCGGCGAAAATTCGCAGGGTCACCAAGCTGGAGAAGTAGACGATTTCCTATGCGTGAAGTGGGCCTGATCCGTGGCTGTTCCAGGGTGGGGGGGATACATGACCCTCTGACGATGGCAGGGGTTCGATCAGTTGGAGGATGAGATAGGAGGAGCAAGTCCACCGCATATCGATGTTCAATATCATATTCATTTCACAGGAGAAAGGTTCTCCCACAGAAGTCTATCGTTTTCATTTCTTCGCCCTAGCTACCGTCCTCGCCGTCCGAAGAACGAAGTTCGGGGCCGTTAGAAAAAAAAGAAGAAAAAACAAGCCTTGGGTGGACGCCTTCGTTCCACATATCCACAGTGGCTTTCTCGAGTTTCCAGTCGGCGTCGGGTGGCTGAAAACATCAACACATGTAAATCACAGGTGTTTTCCTTGACAAACAGCGAGCTGCGGACCATCAGGACCACCCCAGCAATTTTGGACACGAAAGACTGCGTCGCTCATCTTCTCGGCAGTATACATAAATTTACATTCTACGCTAGGTAGGTACGTATTCTCAAGACGGCGGATGGTTTTATATCCACCGAGTTCGCCTGCCATGTTCTAGGGCCTGAATACATGGGGGCCTCAGAACTACTGTGCTGCGCATGTGAATGGTCCCGTAACGTCCCAGTCCGAGCGAGCTCGATCAGTGCGACACCTTAACTATTGACACCAGCAATTCGGGTCATTTGGATCGTTGGCTTTGTCCAGTCAGGTCAAGGAGACGCCCTTCCTCATCTATAAAAGCATTCTCAATATATTCAGTGCTCAAGTTAGCCGCCCGTGTCCCCGGCCGCGGGTTCTTCTGCGTTTTCCAACACTCTTGAAGCCAAATCAGCGCCAACTTGTGTCAAGCCTACTTGAGATACTAGACTCTATCATTCTCGATACTCTTCGCCAGGTGTTTCGTTATGGCAAAATCTTTGCACCGTTTGGTAGAGCCTGTTCGTAGGCAAGACAAGAAAAAAAGAAAAAAGAAAAAAGAAGATGCGAGGGCATTGGGCATTTATTGGTATGGTTCGTAATTGCATAACAATGCACCGGAGTTCGGCACAAAATCATGGACCTCACCTTGAGGTTCAGAAACTAGGGACAAATTTATGCCGTGTCGGCCAGTTTGTTTCGCCGATGGATGCGGTAGGATTCAGGGCGACTACTGAGCCTCGGCTCGTCCAGTCCGAGGATGAGCTTCCCCTTTTGGTATGTTTTATGATTGCGTTTGATGAAGGCGGAAAAGCGAGAAAGAACAAAAAGAAAAGAGTGATCAAAAGAGAAACAGCGAATAACGCAAAGAAAATGGCATCCAACGCGCCCGAGCAAAGGTTGAAACCCCTCGCATTCATGGAAGTGCTATCACCCATCGTCTCACTCTATCGTCCGGCGACCACTCCCACCAGCTCGAACAGCTCCCCTGCGGCCCCGAAGCTCATTATCCTCGCGAGCTGGACCGGAGCTCAGGACCTGCACATTGCCAAGTACCTGATCAAATACCAAGCCATCTACTCGGCGTCCCAGATTCTGCTCATCAAGAGTCCATCCAGCTTGCTCTTTAGACCGACATTGATCCCTGCCGCAGTGGCCCCTGCTGTAGACGCAATCAAGACTTTATTCCCAGTTCGCGGACAGGATGGTAACAACAACAGAAATTCGACGCCTGAAATTATAATTCATCTCTTCTCCAACGGCGGGTCTTCATCCATTTCCGGCCTGTATGACACCTACGCAGCCTCGTCGCCAAACCGACCAACTCTCCCTCCGCATGTGACCATTATCGACTCGGCGCCTTCGACGATAACCTTCTCGAGCAGCGTGGCTTTTTTCAGCGTGGGTCTTCCGCCGGTGCAGCATCTACTCTCCATGCCTTTCATCTGTCTATTTGCTTCGTTCTGACCTGCTCTGTATCTCTCGGGGTGGTACCGGACTGGCTACATGTATGGGGCGACGCGCACAACGACCGGAAAAGGAACAAGGACGAGATGCGGCGCGTTTATGTTTACAGCGAGGAGAATGCGTTGGTGGATTTCCGAACGGTTGAAAAGCATGCGACCTAAGCCGAGAAAATGGGGTTTGTGGTGAAGAGGGAGAAATTTTCGGGAACACCGCATGTGGCGCATGCGAGGGGGAAGCATGGGGAGAGGTATTGGGCAGTGGTGAGGCAGGCGTGGGAGGGCGCTTAAGAGAAGAGGGCAGCCGGAAACGAGAGGAGGTATAGACAGGCAGTTGGTAGATTTTGGGTAGTTCCATTCTGTTAAAAGCAATCTTGATAAGAGACAGTCGCATCTTCTAATTCCCAGCTACTCCAGAGCTTTCTGTAGGATTCTGACTTCGCCAACGTGGCCGGGGCCGCTGAATCCCTTTCTTTCTGACATAACCTTACCGTCTTTACTTCCCTGCGCCTCACGGTAAACACATACTCGGTCGACGAAGCGATAGAAGGAACCGTGAGCCTGGCTGTGGTCTTCCCAGCGGCGAGCGATGTGAAGGATGGATACCCAGACCCCGTCAGGACCAATGGACATTTCCCCCTTATAGTTCCCTCGGGACTAACTCCACTTTAAACTCATTTCATGATACAGCGCTAGGGGGGACGGATTGACATGTCCAATGCCTAACCTCGGGCAACGAAGATGGTAAAGGAACTCACCGACCACGCCTCGGCGGTCACGTGGGCCACCGACTTGCCGTCCCTTCCTCGCCTATTTCCAACCGTAACGGTCCATTCTCTCTATTGTCAATCCACGACCGGGCCGAACTCGGAAAGTTCACTGAATGCATATATGATATGTTCAAGGCATTTTTTCTACTCGGTACGACCGATCCCGGATGTAGCTAATAAACCATAACCCTCACCGATCGAGACCACTCGATGCACCTTCCTGGCAAGTATCCCGCCCCAATCCTCCCATGCCGCCTCCCACCTTGATGATCCAGCCCCGTTATGGGACTCACGAGGAGTACATAGTGCCGCTGCTCCTTGAGGGCCACACCTATCTGCTTGCCTAGAATTATGCATAACGTTTCGGGCTGTTCCGACCGCGCAGGACATCAAAGATCAACATGCCCATCTCTTAGTTCGGCAAGCCGTGATCATACCCCTTGTAGAGATCAAACATCCTCGTGGCGGCCTCGAGCGCACTGTTAGCACCCTGCAGTTCGGTCCTCGCGTCCCCAGAGGAAATGCCGTTTCCTCCGCCTGACCAGGGTGACCGCAAGTCTTCCCACTGGACGCCCCCGAAGGCGGGCGATATATAGTCGATGCTGCCCATGTAAGCCATCCAAGACCAAGAAAGAACGGCCGACACAGCGCTGCGGTAGGAGTTAAAGTGTATGCGCTCAAGTCGTGGGGTTTCATGGCTACGGTACCAGAGGAGGCTATGCCGGAGGCCTTTTTTCTTGGTTCCTTCGTCGAAGACGCCAAAGCCACCGGGCGTTCTGAGAGCTCGGAGAATGCGATCTTGAAGGCCACCGATGGCCATCGGTCTGTCTGACGGGCTGGAGAGATCGAGGTGGGAGTATCGCTTGTAGAGGTCCTGGTAGCGGAGGATCCTTTCGGCTTGGTTGGCTTCTTCGATAACCTGCGGGAAGTTGGGGTCCCTAAAAAGGCGGCCAGGTCGCTGCAAGCGAAATTAGTTCTTTGTTCGATGTAGGATTTTTGCGGAAATTTGCAGAAGGGGGCTATAGCCGACCATTTCATCTTGGTCCCCGTCTCACATCGCACACCCTCGCCGCACTCCCAGTATGCGCCACTGTAGACGTGCTCCATGCGTTTGGATTCTTGGCTGAAACCGCCATCATTACCCTGGATGATGCAGAGCGAGTCGATCTATAGGTATCGACACCCTAAGGCACGCGTAACCGCCACTGCGTCTCGGAACGTGGCGGGAAGGCTATTCAAATCCATGCCTTGAATGTGTTCATGGAGGTTCTTGGTTGTGGTAAAAGAAATTCGGTCCAGGGCCCCATTGGTGTGACAAAGGCAAGCCATTCACCCGTATCTTCGGGCTTCGTCTCGTGGAGGTAGACCTCGGCCTCGCCTTTTCTGCCTACCTCGAGTACTCTTGCCGGGAGATTCTTGGTAACTGGGGAGCCATTACCAAGGTGCTGAGGGTCGCGCTGGCAGTTGAATGCACTGTGGTTCTCATCGCACCACTGGAGCCACCCTCTGATGATTTCAAAGTGTGCCTCCGAATCAGCATCTGGGAGTGCCCCAAAGCCAATTTGGATGTCTTGATCAATCCTCGTGCTTAGATCTGGATTTTTTTTTTTTTTTTTTTTTGGATTTCTGTTAGTAGGAAAGGATGCAGGGACTTGAAAACCCCTACTTACCAGGACTGCGAAATAAGGATAGGGTGATGGAGCTTGCGCCCTTCATCTTCAGGGATGAGCCATCCTCTCAAACAATGCGGAGGCATAGCCCGTAGCACCGTATCGTTCGCAGGTTCTCCACAAAAGCCCGCAGAGATCGCACAACCCAGCTTGGGCCACTTCTTTTAGCTTAGAGGTCTGGCGGTGGTCGTTGAAAGTTGAGTCCCAGATGCGATCACGCAGGTTCTCACACTTGTTACAGAGATTGGATGAGGGTGTCGTCTTAGGGAAGGCAAGAAGAGCCTTGGATGTCTTGTTCGCAGAAAATACCCTCGTCGCAAACTCATTATCAATGCGAATATCCCAGTCCCTCCCGAGCTGTATTTCAAATGCGTGAGTTTCCGCATTCAGAGTTAAGTACCTTTCCAGGATAATACTCACTCCCTGAATTGACGTCAGCGAATCGGCCTATATGAAAGGAAGCGTTCTTCTGGGCCTTACCGTCTACCGATTTGCGTGAATTCCCTGTTAGCTTTCGAAACATCTTTGGTGTTTAGCACTCACACTCTATAAGACAGTAAGCTTTCACACTGTAATTGAATACTCATCCTACTTACTCCCTATATGTGTAAGGCAAATGCTCTATTAGTTCCAAGTCTAATTAAACGTAACACGAATTGCGACTCACGTACTAGTTATTACAAGATCAGATCTTATGGTCGTACTGCAGTTGAAACAGTATGGGAACTTACATCCTGTTACCAACAAGGGTATGAGGTGGTTAGCAACACATAAATCAATCACGCCGGTATAGAAGTGACACGCACAATCTAAGTCGCCCAAAGAAAAATAGTTAGTGTTACATATCGTACCAAGGGGCTTCTCCCTGAAGCATAACCTACCCGAGTTTGGCTAGGTGCGGGGGTTTGACCGCGCCAAGTGGCAATCTGTACATCTCCGTTGCCAGCATTCCGATTAAGTGGGCTAGTATGTCGCCAGGACTCCGGTGATGGAAACTGCCGATCTGGCACAGGCCTAAACCAGTAGTAGCTATCTTGATCTTGATCATGATCGATGCAGCAAATCTCCTCCATGCGCCGTACAAACTCCGAAGATAGGGCACGCCCAGTGCTAGAGGACACAGAAGTGATGAGAGTAGGCGGCTCCAAGTCGGATATAGAGATAACAATGTCTGGTATTTCGGCAATATCTGGCATTTCGGCGATATCTGGCATTTCGGCAATGCCTGGTATTTCGGTATTGTTGGCCGTCCCCAGTGTTGCCGGCAGCTCGACAACCAGAAGTCGCGTGCGGATGAGCTCTAGGAGACTGCCAATTGCCGTTTCTCCCGGCTGACAAGCAGGGTCTTCAGCCATGTGGTCCATCCATTGTACCACTGCATCGTGTACCCTGGCTTCCTTCTTCCCGTTTGGTAGATTCCTTATCTGGTAAAAGGGAGGGTAGTTGGAGAAGTCGTTTTTGATAGACGCGTTGAATTTGTTGAGCCCGTCGATGCCATACAAGAGCCACACGAGAAACTCGAGCGAAATGCAGCCCATTGCCCAGACATCATATAGCCGTGATCGCTTATTCTGACGGCCGCTCGTCTGGGCGGAGAGCGGCGTCTGCACACCGATTCCTCGGCCCGTTTCTTCTTCAGGTGGTTCATAGCGCCGGGTACCAGACTCGGTCGAGGTCATGTTGCCGCGGCGTGCCGTTCCGATGTTGTGTTGCTTAGCCAGCCCCCAATCTGCGATTTTTAAGGTACCGATTTTGTCCTCAGCCCGAAACCAGAGAATATTCTCGGGCTTGAGATCTCCGTGACGAAATCTTGGGCCCGAGTCCGGATAGTGGGCCTCGCACAGTGCCGTGGCCAGGCCTAGAATTTGTGTGAAAGCCGCCTTCGTCAGGTCCGCAGTGAGTTGAGGTCGAGGCAGTGTCGTCCATAGATCACGCAGGTTCCCGCCGTCAGCCCACTCAAACATGAGATAGTAATCTTCTTTTCCTTTATCGCCGCGACGGAAGGCTGTGATGAACCGTACGATGTTCGGCTGCTGGAGAGCATTCATCTTCTGCAAGACGCTTGCCTCGTTTTGCCAGTTGCTAATCATGGTAAGACGATCCTGTTCATTTCGGGGTTGGATCTCCTTGACAGCAACGGCTTTCTCCCAACTAGTGCCCTACAACGATGTCAACGATTCTTCGTCTTTGCCGAGTCGGGGGTGTTCTACCGGATTCTCTGGGTCTCTGAGATGGCTGGGATGGATCTTATACTTGTAAACTTGGCCGAAGGCGCCCCTCTGAAACCCTTCTTCGTATTTTTCAATGAACGGCAGGACATGAGAGCGTTCCAAGTCGTAGCTGAACAGCGTCTCGGTGGCGGCTGTGAAGATGGGTGCCAAGAACGCCCATTGGTGGATGCAGAAAAGCCTTATTCTCTGCTGCTTCTTCCATGGCCCGCCGAGCAAGGTCAACTGGTGCGTTTCGCCGTCTTTCCATGGCCTGACTGGCAGGTTCTCGTCGGTGAAATCTTGCGCTTTGAATAGCTTCATTGCGTCGATCAAGGTTGAGCCGTCCATGCCGCTATATATGGCGATGGCAAATAGCTTGGTCGCTTTCATGTTGACAAAGCTTATTAGGTCGGTGAGCTCCTCGTCTGCATTGTCGGACCCGTACTCGAACTCTTTCTTAATGTTTTCCACAGTGATGATGCGTTCCATATCATCCGCAGGAACGAACTTCTTAGTATCCGCCCCGAACCGGCTCCCGACGAAGGAGCGCGCGATCCTGTAGGCAAGATCTGAGTCTTCCTCCATTGTCTCAATCAGCTGACGGGTGGTGATAACAAATGTCAGTGCTCGCAGGGCTTAGCTCCGGCGCCCCGGAACGGATTGATATGAAAGAGGGGTTACTGCTGGAAGTAAGCTACAAGACTGGAAGATGAAGAAGAACAAAAACTCTGATCCATACAATCTACTGCTTTGCCCCTATTTTTGAAGCTCTTCACGCTGTGAGCGATTGATCGGCGGAGCCCCTGTCGACGAATATATGATGCTTGAATAGCTTTCCCAATTTAAAAAAGCTGAAAAGCGGTAACACAAGTGATCCCCGCCATATTTCACGGCACAGTCAGGTGACCTTGCGGGGAGAAGTGAAGCCGCCGCTGTGCAACCCCGCTCCGAGACCGGCGCAAGCCTCTGGATGTGGCTCCCCCCAGTTTGTGCTGCAATGTGCATTGAACAATAGTTAGGCATTTGCAGAATGAGGCCAAGTACGTCAACAGAGGTACATTCGCCATCAACCGTCTCCACTCTGCTCACTCTACAGCATTCCGGAGTGGATTTTCATGTCCAGCTGAGCCAAAACATGAATCCTAACCCTCATGATCCTGATGCGGTCATTTCTTAGCGGCGAGGTGGCAATGTTGGCCAACCGTGAAAAATGTCATTTGTGGTTTGCCGTTTTCGCGCATCTCTGGCGACCCACAGCCGCACCGATGTGTGTGAATCCAGCGGGACTGCTACCGCCCGAATGCAACTCAGGACTCGGACCTGCCAACCACGAGGCGACCTTTGGATGGCAGCCCGCGCTTGAGAGCCGTTTCTCCAAGCTACGCCAGAACAGAGATCAGGATGACTTCGCTCCCGCTTAGTACCGCGCCAGAGACGGAGGGACTTTCGTACCCTGATACGCGCCGTGCTGCGCTCAGACTTCTCCCTTCCAGGCACTCAGCACGCGCGCAGAGGTCTAGCGAGATCTACCTGAGAGCGTATCGATGTCCGCCACCTCGGCCCTCTCGCTGCGAAGCTGGGGCGTCGCCACGGGATCCTTTGGGCCTCGTCGATGCCGTCACCATGTCGCGCGACAAGGCGAGCAAGAAGTCGCGTCACCGTGATCTGAGGCTCGGACTGACGTAAGACACGTTGTATATGTCTCTCAACTTCCCCACGCATGGGACGAGCCCAAACCGGTCACGAACAAGAGTGACTCGCCGCCGATATTGTTGTCAAGCTGGGCTATGCAGAAGTGCTTGTAGACCGACGCAGTAGTTCCAAGCCTTGTCTCGCGCATTTTCCTCTTTCCCAGCTGAGGTGTCAAGTATAAAATAATCCTATCATCTCAGTCCACATAACTATCCCACCCTCACCTAGCTTCAGTCAGGGCTTCATTGTGCACGTCGGAAAGGCTCGGGATGCGCGAATAGCCGACCGACCCAGTCAAAATAGCCAACCACGCGGCATGCAACGGCTTCGCCAACCGCCGTTTTGCATGCCGTGTCCAGCATTGTTGCCTACCTTACTTTTAAGTTTTCGGTCACAGCCCCGCCTCCCCTCAACGTCAAACCATCGGCCACGCCATCTACCACCAAAACAAACATGCCACTCCCCGGATCCCGAGCCCTCAAAACAAAACTCAAAATATCCCTCGCTTGCTATCTCCTCCTCTACGCATTTCTCTACGGCCCGCTCACCGTCCTGAAATATTCCGCAGCTACCTGTCTCGCAGGCTGCATTCTCCTCGGGCTACTCCGCATCCCCGCCATCTGGGAATGGTGCATCCGGCATATATGGCCCCGCATCCTCCGAGCACTGCACAATGTCAATGATGCTAAGGATGTGCAAATCCTCTTCATCCCGCCACGTCTGGCTCGGGCTCTTTTCGTCCGACTACAGGCCATTGCCCAAAAACTTGCGGCCACGGGAAGGCGGTATTCTTATGCTCCTCTCGTCGGGGACAGACAGATTCGACTTTTATATCTCCACCCCGGGGAGGGCGCGCAGCCCTTGATCGCCGGCTTGGTTCACGCATCGTTGGATGAACGTGTCGGCCAGTTTGAAAGTCTCTCGTACGTGTGGGGCAGCGGCCACAAGACGCGCATTCTGCTCATCATCGACTCATCTGGCGCAATACGGAAACTTCTCATCGGCGCTGCCCTACATGCGGCGCTACAGCGGATCCGACTACCGACAACAGTGCGGGTGCTCTGGGCCGACGCCGTGTGCATCAACCAGGCCGATAACCTGGAAAAGGCCGCCCAGGTCAACATGATGGGAGATGTGTACGCCATGGCGGCCCGCACTCTAGCCTATCTCGGACCGACAGCCGACGGCAGCAACATGGTGCTCGACTTGCTGGAGAAGATAGCTCGAAATAGCCCGGCTCTGAGCGGGTTCAACCTTCGAACAGTTGATCAGCAGGTCTTGGGTGAAGTGGCAGGTCTGCCGCCGGACCATGACCCCGTGTGGGATGCACTACGCAAGTTCTGGGCAAGACCGTGGTTCCGACGTGTGTGGGTAATCCAAGAATTTGTCCGCGCCCCCGACGTGCGCATCATCTGTGGCGATTGGGAAGCTAGCTGGGCGCTGCTCTATGCGGCTACTCGAAACACCGATCTTTCCATCCGCATCGTACCTACCGAACAAAATGCCCCCGGCATGGCCCATTTTATGTCTGGCGCGAGTGCCATGCATTTCATGAATCAACTTCGCAGTCGGTGTTTGAGCCATACCGTCCATCGATTGGGACTTGGGCCGGATCGAGTCTTGAACATGGATCCTCTCACGCTGGAATTTGACGAACAACAGCGTTTTAACCTCGTTCGGGCTCTTAACCCCATGCTTCGCCTCGACGGAGATGCCGGCTCGGACTTTTTGGACTTGCTCAGCAAGGCGGATTCAGCTGAAGCCACGCGGGCAAGAGACCACTTATTTGCGCTACGTGGCCTTGCATCTGACGCACACGACGACGCGTTATTTCGTCCTGACTACGTTGCCCCCTTTGAAGAGATTGTTCTCCGATATGGTCAGGCTTTTGTCCGTCGGGGCGAGGGGATGGAATTGCTGTATCAAGCTCGACTTGGCATTCAGTCATGTCGCTTTCCCTCGTGGATACCCGACTGGACAACAAAATACATGGTGCTCAACCCAGATGACACCACCGAGTATACCAGCCTTGGCCAGTCTTGTCGGAAAATATTCTCCGCTTCCGGCAGTCCCTCTACCATTACCCTCGACCCTACTAACCCCACGGCCATACTCACTCGTGGCCGTTCCCTAGGTGACCTCATATTTGTCGACGCCAACCACATTTCCCACGGCTGGATTCACGGATTTCTTTTACATATACGAACCGCCTGCTATTTTGCACATCGACTTTCTCACCTTTCAACCTCAACCTCGCGCCCAGGCCCGGATGTGAAAAATTACCAACCCACAAAGGAGTCTTTTACTGTTGCCATAGCCAAAATTCTCATTGCCAACCAGACGGCCAACCACGAGATTGCCCCGGCGGAATTTACTGCGAGTTTAGTCACCTTTGCCCCAGATTTGATTTCAATGACATTATTCTCCAAATTATTCAACCTGCCCGAACAAGAACTCAAAGCCTTCCTGGTAGGAAAACTAACCTACGCTCTGTACGACCAAATATATAAATTCTTTAAACATTTCCGTCTGGGCATGACGAGCTGTGGGTTCCTCTGTTTGGTACCCCACGCGGCGCGGATGGGGGATTCTGTTTTTGTTTTGCATGGAGGGGTGGTGCCGTTTGTTTTGACGAGACGTCAGCAAACACCAGGATGGCGATGGCGAGGGTGGAGTTTCAGCGGAAAAGAAAAGGAAAAGGGAAACCTTGCACAAGGTAGGGAAGGAAAAGAAATGATAAGGGATTACAGGCTGGTTGGCGAGTGTTATGTTCATGGCGCGATGAATGGGGAGACGGCCACGTGGGGGTTCCTCCCAGAGGAGGAGGAAGTGGGGATATATTAGTTCTAGCTCCTGACGAGGTTATACAGCTTTGCTCTAAGGGATTCTGTCAATTCATTGTTAGCCCAACAATCCACCTCAAAACAAGAAAGAAAAAAAAAAAGCGGGAGGAGAAAAGAAACGCAGCTAGGTATTTAGTATACATGATGCTCTAACGACCCCACTCCCACACAGTCGGCCCATTATGAGACCTGGACTAGACTACAGGTGATGCTTTCCTCCCTGTCTTGACGCTCTTCCACTCCATAAAGACCGAACCCACAACCGTCAAGCACGACATGATCAGCGCAACTCGAAAGGTGTCCCGCAACGCTTCATTGTACGCCCCAATGACCACCCCTCGGTACTCTTCGGGAACGAGGTCCCGAAAAGCCAGGGCGCCTGCTCGGGAGATGGCGAGAGCATCCACACCTGGAAGGTCAAGGTCAGAAACATAGCCCAGAAGCCGCTGGTTTAAGACATTGTTTCCCGCACTGAGCAGCACGGCAGGCCCAAAATTCTGGAAGAAGATAGTAATGGCGAGACCGGTGGGGACGTCCTCCAACGAAAGCACCGTTTGGGCTGCAATCTGCGGAAGCTGGTAAGCGCAGCCGACGCCGAAGCCGTACAGGATCTGGTAGCCGATCCATTTGGAAGAAGTGGTGTCGACGGCTAGTGTTGTAATGAGACCGGCGGCGATGCTGACGCAGATAATACAGACGTAGACAAAGGGCATGTAAAACCCAAGCGTGCTGACAAGTCCGCCAACCAGGATGAGGCCCACCACGTTGGAGAGAATAAGCGGGATGCTGGCAATGCCCGAGTCGAGTGCCGTCCTGCCCGTAACCGCCTGGAAGTAGATGGGAAGAAAGTAAATGAAAATAAAGAAGCCTGAGGACAAACAAAAGGTAAAAAGACTGGAGGACCAAATCGTCCGCTGGAGTCCAACACGGGGTGGAACTGATTTCCATGTTAGCATCACTTCAAAATACCAAAAGCCCCACCGAGA
>Ga0247760_1002103_pt1 | contig 16090 bp, 25 predicted proteins | sample UWRJL171409R4_FD_179936 | JGI IMG/M metagenome (GOLD analysis project Ga0247760, IMG submission 179936) | Plant litter microbial communities from Arlington Agricultural Research Station in Wisconsin, United States - UWRJ-L171-409R-4 | ecosystem: Environmental > Terrestrial > Plant litter >... | reverse complement strand
CTACTGCTCTCGGTGCAGACTCCCACGCCGGGCCCCAATCTTGAGTTTGTCGGGGCGGAGGAGGTTCCCGTCATCGACGAATTTATGGTCGTCGAGAGGGGTGTCAAATTTGCGGACGGGAGAGTGGAAACGGATGTGGATGCCATCGTGTTTGCCACAGGCTATCTCTTTACATTTCCTTTCCTCACAACTTTACAACCACCGCTTTTGACAGACGGGCGTCGAGTCCATGGTTTGTACCGAGATTTGTTTCACATTGACCATCCAACGTTGGTCTTTCCTGGTCTGCCTATCAAAGTTGTGCCGTTTGCAGTTGCTGAAAGCCAGGCGTGCATTTTTTCAAGAACCTGGGCTAATTTACTACCCTTACCTTCACGCGCAGACATGCGGAAGTGGGAAGTGGAAGAATCTCAGAGGAGGGGAGCGTCGTTTCATGTGTGGCCGAAGGGCGGTGATGCCGAGTTCATTAACTGGGTTCATTCCTGGATTTCGCAGGTTGAAACGGCTGGAAAGACCGCTGGAAAGATGCCCCCTCGTTGGAACAACGAACTGATATGGGAGAGGCAGATTTACGCTGACGCCAAACTCAAATTCGAGATATCGGGCCGAACCGCGAAGTCGCTCGCAGAGCTCGGATTCGAATACTGGCCAGATGGAAAAAATGCATCAACCGCAATCGAGGAAGCATTTTAGGCCGAGGATATTATGTCAGCATAAAAGACTAATCCAAGACACTCAACAGAGCCTCTAACGATATATTGACGAAACGTACTCATAGCGGTTTCTGACGGCGGCACAGAGGCCTTGATTGCTGTCCCAACAGACATGGTGCACTCAACCACGATGGATGAGGTTGGATACATTGAGGTGGGGCGGGGTTGGTCAGACTTATCCGTATGTTGGTTGGGGCGGTTTGCTGTTGGTGGGAGAGGCGGGGTTGCCCAGGACACGGGCTTCCAGTCTTGCCGGTTCGGAAACATCGTCACTGGCGGGACCGATATCTGTCAATGTCGGTGAACTGACCTTTCGGGGTTTTCCTGCTTGTCAGCTCGTCCTGATCCCTTATCAGCACGCAATTGGGGACGATACTCCTCAGTGGCCAACAAACAGCATTAGGTTATACGTGCATTACCTACCTACCTACCTACCATACCACTTATTTGTCGCCGTTCTCGCACCGAAACTTGCCATGGAAGCCTCAACGCATCCAGCTAGCAGTCTAATTGATGGTGAAAAGCCGCTCCCTGCTGATCTGAGCCACTACTTCTCAGAAGTCGTCAAGCGCCGTTTGCCCAGCAAGATCAAGGCGTATTACAAATTCTTCCAGATCCCAGGCATCAAGAACCTAGCTGGCGGTCAGTTTCGATCCTTATTACGGAACAGTGGTAGCAGTGATCAAGAGTTTGGATCTTGTCAAAATGGATGGCTAATCCGCCCCAGGCCTTCCACATGCCCAGTTTTTCCCCTTTGACACACTCGAGGCGCAGGCAGCCAAACCGGAGCGATGGACGCCATCATCTAATTTTCTAGACAAAGAACGCATTTCGGCATTGGCCCGTCCAGAGACCGCCAAGCATATTGCGGTTCCCAAGGTCTCGGACGAGAAGGACATGTCCAAGAGAATTGACCTCTCTACGGCACTGCAGTATGGTCAAGCTAATGGATACACGCCTCTTCTGTCATGGGTGCGTCAATTCACTCTCGACCACCTCCATCCGAGTGTTCCTTATCGAGGCGGTCTTGACGTAGCCATGACATGCGGCTCGACCGACGGCTTCTCCAAGACCCTGTCCATCTTTGTGGACTCCTGGATCGAGGGTGTGAATGATATCCGTGACCGGCCGGGCTTGTTAGTTGAGCCGTTTGTGTACGGCATTGCCCTTTCAGAAGGGGTGCCAAGAGGAATACAGGTTGTTCCTGTTGAGGCTGATGGCAAGGGCATGCTTGTCGATGGGCCTGGAGGCCTTGAAACTGTTTTGGGAAATTGGGATTTCTCCAAGGGCAGAAGACCTCACCTTATGTATACGGTAACGTGTGTAACTCAACCAGAGAATGTTCTGTCGCTACTCACTACCTCATGACTAACGACACCATCTTCAGACAAGGCCACAACCCCACCGGTATCGTGATTCCCATCGAGCGTAAAAGGGAGATATATGCAATTTGCAGCAAGTATGATGTAATCATCATCGAGGATGAACCATACTGGTACATGCAATTCCCCTCGGCCGACGTCGCTGAAGCCGAATCGAGAGGTCTGTCTGTACCGCCACAGTCAGCTCCGCCCAAGCCTGCCATTTCCTCGGGGTACCCGTTCTTGGATTCCCTCGCTCCGTCGTACATTAACATCGACCTCGACGGCCGTGTCGTTCGACTCGACACCTTTTCCAAGACCATTGCTCCAGGCTGTCGCCTCGGCTGGATCACGGCCCAGCCCGCCGTGATCGAGAAATACACCCGGTAACTTCCCTCTCAATTTCATCAGGAGATCTGTCCCATGAATCTAACACCCTCACCCCCCCACCCCCCCAGGGTAACCGAAACATCGTCCCAGCAACCCTCCGGCTTCGTCCAAAGCCTCGTCGCCGAACTCGTCATTGGCTCCCAACCCTCCGCCCTCACCGCCTTCGTCCGCGCCCGCGCCGCCCACACCACCAACCACTTCACCGGCTGGCGTATGGATGGTTGGGTCCGCTGGCTCGAGGGTCTCCGCGGCGTCTACGAACGGCGCATGATCCAACTCTGTCGCATTCTCGACGCCGGACGCCACTCCTTTTCACTGTCCTCCCTAGATTCCAACCCCGACTGGGCTCTCGTCGCCTCAGCCCCGCTCTACACCTTCTCCTTCCCCCGCGGCGGCATGTTCATCTGGCTACGCTTGCACTTGGAATCCCACCCCCTGTTCAACCATCCCTTTTCCTCTTCATGTTCCTCCTCCCCAGACCAGCACCTACCGATCATCGATGGGCCCACCCTCTCCGCTGCGCTAACTATATTTCTCACCACCAAGCCGTATCTAGTCCTCATTGCAGGGGGGGGCATGTTCAGCGCGACAGATGAGATTCGCCAGGCAACAGGGTGGGCATACATACGCTTGTGTTTTGCGGCGGAGAGTGATGAGAATATCGAAGCGAGTGGCAAGGGGTTTGTGGAGGGGTTGAAGGCGTTTTGGGAGATTAGGGATGGCAAAGTGATCAGGAGGTTAGTGGATATGATGCCGCGGGCGGAGAGCGAGGGTATGGAACAGAGAGAAGAGGGCTCGAGGCTGAGATTGGCGGAGTGGGTTGGTTGTTAATTGCCCGGTGAGGAAGGAATCTTGGTCAAGCTTGATACATGGGTGGCTGATGGATGGATACGTGGTGAGATCTATGTGCGAGCACAACAGTGATCGATTGGATACCTAGAATTTCATTAAAAAGTACATTTCACTCCGGGAAGCCTTCAGCAAAGTCTAAAACCAAGGATAACCGAGGTAAAAAGCCAGTCTTGGGCCAGTCTCCTGTGTTGCTCTCGACTGGACGGTAGCCTATACAGACCTCCCCTTCTCATCCTTGATGCCATAATGTTATAAGCTCACAGCTCACCGCTCCTGCGAATCACAGATATCATTTTCGATGCCGGTATCAGAATCTCATTGTAAATGCGCTTATGCACATTCCTATTCCATTACGCCGATGAACGAAACCACGAATCCATGCCCGCCTTTTCCCCGGCAACCCATCTAAAACTCGTGTAACTCATTCTTGAAGGTTTCCGGTAGCGGCTTGCCCTTGCCCTCGGTTGCCTTTTGCGAGCCCAGGCCATGCTTGGCGTAGGCAGAGGCATAAGGGTTCTGACGGAGGAGCACTTGCTTATTCCGGAGCGGGTTTTTCTTCTGGACAGCGCCGCGCTTGGTACGGGCCAAGCCACTGGGCGCCTTGACGATGCTCTGAATTTCGGAGCTGTTGATCAGGCGCGTAAGGTCGGCTTGAGAGACCACGTTAGAGGGCAGGGAGAAGCCGTTCTTGCTCTCGTAGACGGCATCGAGCTCCTTAATGGCGGCCGAGGTCCAGACGACGAAGCGGCCGAGGTGACCTCCTGGGGCGAGTTGGAGGAGGTTCAGGGCATCGACAGGTGAGGTCTCGACACCGGGGAGGTTGCGGAAACCCCTGACGAGGTCCTTGCCGTCGGTAGTGGGGCTGTAGACGACGAGGGGACCGCGTCTCTGGCGGTGGCGACGGCCTCTGAGCTTACCCTTACCAGCACGGAGCTTCTTGGAGTTTCTGGCCTTCTCAACATCTTCACCAGCGCCGACAGCCTTCAAGAGGGCGAGGGCAGCGGCAGTCTTCGCGGCAGCGCCGAAAGCAGCAGAGTCGACCACGAGAGGGACCTCAGGAACGGTTGAGACTTGGTGACCACGGGCGAACAGAAGTGGGGCGACAGCGGAAGCAGCGAGGGCCGAGGCAGTAGCAAAACGCCTGTATCAGCATGTCAGTCAAATTCTCCATCTTGATTTCAGCATCACTCACTTCTGACCCTGGTTGACCTTGACGTGCCACTTGCGCCAGACCTTGGTAGGAGCGAACATGCGGCCGGACCTGCACATGTTACCAAAAGCGGCTTGACCAGCGCGGTGGGTACCGCCACCAGAGACACGAGGAATACGGGCAACGGCGCGACCTAGGTCACTCTGTGTTAGCAGTGTGTTCGAAGTTTGCTTCGGCTCGACCCAAATTTGTGGTTTCTCGGAGTCCGTGGGTATCCCAATTATGGCCGCGCGATCTCAAATTATCCATCTCTTCTCTTACAGGGCATTGCTGCCCAAGGAAATCCAAATCACTCACCAGTTCCCCACGACTCAGCAGAGGTCTGGTGGCCGGCTTTCTCGCTGACGGAATAGGGTTGGCGCTTGTTCTTGGCCATGCCGGTATGAACGTGCTTGACGACGTCAGGACGGATTGGGGCCGAGAAGACCTTTGGCAGGACCTCGGTGGCACCAGTGCCCTTGCCGTCGGCGCCGATAATGGTAACGGTAGGTCGGGAGGCCATTTTATCGACTTGTGGTCGGGTCTGTGATTTGAAGGCGCAAGGGTCAGCGACAAACTGCAAAGAAAATCGGATCGAGAATAGTGGCAAGAAACAGAGCCTCCGGGGTTCCAGAGCGTGGATTTGGTGAGTGCTTACCTCCGTGATGTGCTGCTGGGTTAGTAGTGAAGTTTGCAAAAAGTTCGAGACCCAATTGAGATTTTGCAATTTTTGGTGGTGGTGCGTTCGTGGGGTGACGGGATCCACAGCCGGGCCCTATTGCACTAGTCCAAATATAGATTGACTGTGGGGCACTCACCTTCGAGCGCCAAGCCTTTCTCCGGCCAGCTCAGACTCACTTCAACCAACATCAAAATCAGTCCCACCTACCTACTTCCAAGTGTAGCCATGGTTGAATCTTGATCCCCTCACGGGATAATGCTGCCCATACATGGTGCAACCCGAAGGCGAAGCTGTACTTTCTGCTCCCCTCAACCAGACCTTTTTTTTTTTTAACTTTGATGGCTTCCGTCACATCTCTCTTTCCTTAATTTACAGATTTCTCTATCTATTAAATTTTGTCTTCTAGCTTCGGGGGATGCAACACTGGACAAGGACCCGTGGTATCCAGCCCTAAACTCGCTAGGTTCTTAATGTTGGAGCATAGTACGTGCTCGGGCCCTCCTGCTAGCTGCGTTATATCGACCCCTGAGAACCTGAGGTTTTCACATGGCATCCCGCTGCTGCAGTGGATGCACGCGGCGACGTTAAACCTGCTCGTACCTACTACATCCTTCCACAAGACGTCGCTGATTTTGAAGCGGGAGTTCCCGCAGTTCTGCTGAGCATCTACGCAGGTTGTCAGCTCTTAGTCGCTCCGAAAGCTGGTCTTGGGGGAGGCCGCTTACCAATGCAAGATGACAAGTAAATGGGTTGGTTTACATTCTCGAATTGGATATTGCGGAAGGTAATATTCTTGACATGACCTTTGCCAGGGTGCGTCATGATGCGGGCGATATTCACCGAATCGTACAGGGTCAAACTTTCGAAGACAACATCCTGCACATACTCTTGCTGGTCAACATCGGAGCCCAGAACCCCGATATTCATGCCGTTGGTATTGTAACACGTCACATTCTTGACCTGAACGTTGTTGCTATTCCCCTTGATGGAGATGCAGGCCTGTTTCAGACGTTAGCTTTCCGGACCTGCATCACCTCTGGTGAAGTCAACTCACATCACCGCCCGTGACCACCCAGTTGGCAATGTAAATATCCCGCGAATTCCACGTATCCGCGCCGTCCGTCCCGACTGCCCGCCAGGCGGAGTCGGTCACGGTATCCATCTCCAGATTCGTCAAGGTGATGTTCCTCGAGTTTGCGACAAACAAGTGCCACCCTTGTGCTTGCTCCCACTTGATACCATCCAGCACAACGTTTGAACCCCCCCAAAGAGTCAACGCAACCGGCCGTCCATCCTTTTCAGTGTGCCGATAACGATTTCGATTCCGATCAATCCACACCTGTCCATTCCCATCAAACACGCCATGCCCATAACCTTGCACCCTGATATCCTTCCCACCCAGTAGCCATGCTGTCTTCCTCCCTTCATAACCAACCTCGAAGCCATGCTCAGCCCAGTAGTCAACATTATACCCCGTCCAGACAAACCGCCCATGTATCTCGACGGTGCAGTTCCTCAACCTCGTCGTATTCATGGCCCGATGAAAATAGTACGTCCCCTCCGCAAAAATCACCGTTCCATCCCTCCCGCACTGCCGAAACGCATCCACCACCTGCGCTGTATCATCCAACGTCCCCAACCCCAGGTCCTTTCCCGCCTCTTTTCTATTGCTATCCAGGGGAGCCCAACTCTCCCCATCCGCCTCACTGTCCACCACCATTTGTTTCATCTTCTTCTTGGCCTTCTTCCTCTTCAGTCCTATTGGAATCTGCAAGGCCCCTGCCGCCGCCCTCACCGTCGGCGGCCTACTGCCCCTCGACGGCATCGGTCTCGGATAGGCGCCCAACGCGCCCGGCGCGCCGAGTGCCGGACGGCCATCTTCGTCTTCGGGGTTGGTGGCAAAGCTTTGGTCGATTTCATAGGGGCCGAAGTCGTCTTCGTTCGGTGATGGATCACGGTTCCGCTCGCTTGGTGGGATTGTTGTGCCGATACTGCGGGCGGGAGCGGCGCCGTTGAGGGGGGTGACGAGGCAGATTGAGCCGGTTCTGATGACGGTAGCGGAGCCAGGGCCGGGGCCGTGAAGGAGGAGGGTGAGAAAAGTCAAGAGGAGGGTTATGGGTAGGGAGCGCATTTGATCCAGTCGTCACGTTTGATTGTTTTTGTGTTGTCTTATGTTATAAGCCATCGAGGTTGCAATTGTATCATTTAGTAAGTAACCATCAAATGAATTTGAATGAAGCTCTGTGTCTGGTGTGAAGGGCAGTAGTTCAATCTTAGGTACTCGACAGAATGGCATTCTGGTAAATTTATTTGGCTGAGCTCGGTTATAATAGGTACAACATACGGTACCTAGTCAGACTCGCTTCTGTTTGGCTGGGCACACAATTGAATGCCATCTTTCGTGCAAGACAATTGACTGGAGACGATTGAATTTCGGAAGCTCTTGTCCGTGCCCCCCCCGAAAACTTATAAGCCCATCAATCCGGGTATACACTACCTATGTATCTACTTGGGTAAGGTACCTGTACGTAGGTTCATTTTGTATGTATATCATATACCAGACCCAAAACAGCCAATTCGTGTGCACGGCTGCTGTGATCTCCATGTATCGGCTAATCAGGACTGGAGCACCATAGCCAATGAAAAAGAGTTGCCGGGGGCGTTACATTTACATCATCAAATACAGGTCAATTTGCATGCAAGTCTTGGATATGGAAAGCATAATGTCCAACATGACACAGCTTCAGGACTGGGCGACCCAAGTCGGGACATCTCCAGCTGTCACACGGATACCCACGTGACCACCACTTCTCGTGGCCTCAGGCCTCCAGATCCTCCTCTGTTCTTCAGGATTCCAGAGGATTCCACGCCAAGACCTTGCGAGGTTTGACGTCAACCAGCCATCACAGCGACTAATCGCTATTGGGTTGGCTATTACCAACCACAGCGCTTACTCTCGTGATAGGAAGTCAGCCGGCCACGATGGCAACCACCTCGTGCCCGAAGTTGCAGTATTTAGATAGTTCCCTCCCTCGAAGGCAGTTCTTCTGTTCTTTTCCTGCTTTCCTCCGCAAGGACCTTCGAGGCCATAGACAAATTATTGTTGAATAGACCAGTTAACGGCCACAGGCCCACTTTTCTGTTCCACGCTGAAAACCGTGTCACACCAGCCGCGCAAGGAATGGAATCTAGATGGTTCAAAGGACTGTGTTATATTAATTCGTATTGAATATGCTTTGGTCACAGCATTGCTGGAAACCCCAACATCTACATGATATAGAATACCTAGGTAGGCAAAGTGAATAACTACTGTGTTATTCTTGGGGCTGACGGGAATTTCTCGTTTTGGCAAAGCACTTTTGCTCCAGCAGCAATCACGAGCTGAGAGCCTCTCACCGAGATACATGGGGCTCTGCCATAGAATAAAATTCTTGTTATATCCCATCCAGTCTATTGCTTTGTTTCCAGATGTCCCCTCCATGATTTGATATCTTGCTGTCGACGCTCCACCAGCCGTCGTCATCGTCCTCGCTCCATGCATGTCTTGTGCACGTTGACTGGGGGTACAATGTTTGGTATTCATTCCTGAAATCTTGGTCACATGTCGCAATATACATGTCCTTGGTGTTAGCTGCCATGTCCAAGCCGTTGCGTCGTCAGATCTTATCATTATAACCCGCTGGCCAACCGCCAAGGTCATCTGGAGGAGTAATCTGCGTCATCACCATAGCAAGCAGCCTCCTGGCCTCGGCCAGAATAGCTTGGCCGTATTGAACGTTCATTCTTGCGGGGCTGCTGCTGATTGCGTTGCCGACCACATCAATTACATACTCCAGAGCCTCGATGACCCAATCCCTCTGAATCCCAACGAAGCTGCGCCGGCACGACTGGTGATTAGTACGCTCCACCAGGACGAAAGGAAGAATACCGGTGGACTTACTACTGCCAATACGCTTGATCGTGAAGCCTCTTGATGCGACCGACGTTGGCCATGCCCTGGAGTGTGTTGGAGACGGCAATGGATAAGGCCTGGAGTCGCTCCCGCGTCACGTCCAGGCTTCCTGTCACATCCGGGTTGTTCAGACAGTCAAACACCTGGAACACGCGGCGGATAGGGTTGAAGAGTTCATCTTCTCCGCTATTGGTTTCGACCGCTTTCTTCACCGCCGCGTGTAAGGCCTTTTTTGACATGCCACCGGATCCCGTGAAGATCTTCCCCTTATAGTTGTTCAGCGTCGCGTCCAGCCCGCGAAAGGCGCCGCGGTTAGCAGAATATCCGAGAATAGTAAAGAAATGGTTGTTCAGGTTTTGGAAATTGTCCGCCATGAACTGTGTTGGCCCCGCCGAAAAAGTTCCGGGTGGCACACCGTGCCCTTGGTCGTCCCAATACATGCTGAGAAGCCACAGGTCGATAGTGCTCAAGGTTGACGGCAGTCTCCGTCCGGCCTGTTTCCGCGCCCGCACCTGTCAGCTTCCGCCGTCCCGTGCATTTGTATACCTTCTCGGGACTTACACGAAAACATTCCTGCTAGCTGATGGCCCAGCTTGGGGGTTTTTATGGAGTTCGCTTGGACCGGGGTAGTTAAGAGCAACCAAGCGATATACGAAATAATAGAGCTGCATCTGCCATAATACGTTAACTCCAAGCTCCACGGCCCTCTTATCCCGCTTCTCCAGCTCATGGTGCCCCGACTGATGCCGCTTTTCGAGCAGCGACTCCTCATCGCTAGCGTCGAGATCCGGTGCGCAGAGGCTCGGGTCCAGTTCACAGAGCTTCTTGTTGCCACTGATGCATTTCATCAATGGCTCAAGGGAAGTGAGCTTGCAGCAGAGCGACTTCTGGCGACCTCCTGAACCGTGTATGTTAGCTCGTGCCTTGGCTGAGTGGGGAGCATAAGAGTTGCAACCCAGAGCCGCATCGACTGACTATGTCGTCGCCCCAGCCATCTGTAGTAACAGTAAACTCGGTCGCATCGTCGCAGCGGTTGTGCGCGCAGTCCCCGCTCCCGACCCAGTGGCAGGAACCGGACTCGAACGGCTTGCCCTCCTTAGGACAGCAAAGCCTATTTGCGATTTCAAGGCCGCCCTTGCCCGGGCATTCCTTCCCAGAGCCGGCATCCCAGCGGGAGGTCATGTGGTCATGAGTGGAGGGACATGCTTCGCCGCTGCCAGCAGGTTAGAAGTCTGTGGGGGATACTTGCAAGATGGAGAGGTAGGGAAGGTGAGCACCATTTGGTCCAGTGACAAGCCTTGATCGCGCTTTCCCGTACAACGCGGGCTTCCCCCTTTCGACCCACCCTGAATCAGTCTCTCCCCCGGATGGCATTGGCCGTTGCAATCGGGCCCGTTTCCCCGCCATGCGCACTTGGAGGGGACATTATGTTTATCGCAGCAAATGGGCTCGCCCTGCATACTCGACATCCACTCCCTCCTTGGTCAGCTCTCCCTCAGACTCGTAAGTTGGGTAATTCATCTTGTCGACTTGCCTTTTTATTGTTGCAGCCGGCTCTGGACCACCCGACATAGACCTTTCCCAGCAGAGCGCATGTCCCACTGAGGCGCGATTCGTCCTTGTCTGTGGGAACGCATGTGCTCACCTTGGAACAGGACTGGTCCAGAGGGAGCGCTTTGATGGCGGCGGCACGGGAGATGCGATCTTGAAGCTCGCCAATCTTGCTTTGGTAGTTGGACTTGACGTCGCGGGCGATGAGGCCGCTGTGTGCTGTGAGCACGTTATCGTCGAGATCGGACGCCCAGATCAGCGAGCCCGAGAAGCCGAGTGCGTTAGCCCAATCGACCTTTTGCTTGAAGGTATCGGCGTCATCATACGAAATCCACTGGTCTCCGCTGTGCTTGAAGTACTTGACGGTCGCATTCTTGTCCTACAGGACCTCGATACCGTTATCGCGCTTCTCGATCTCGATGCTGCCGCCATCGACAGTGCTCCTTGAGACTAAGGAGCCCTGGCTGAGAATGTTCTGGATCTCGTAATAAGCGAGATAGCCGCCTGTGTTAGTGCAAGGCCCTCCCTGAGGCTCACCCGAGAATCGGCAGACGCCTGGCTGGGTGCAGGTTGGGTCCTGCAACCTGAAGCTGCGGCCGTAAAAGCCGAAATCAAGGGAGATCCTATTGGAGGCACACCGGCTCGCCATAGAAGCTGGACGGCACGCTCAATCTCTGTCAGATTGTTGTGTGGATTGATGACATTGCCGATGGGATTCTCTTTGTCCCACAGACCATGGAGATCGTAGCTCATCTGGTAATAGTGTCTTTCTCAGCACAGAGGCGGCGCGATAAAGCATGCATGTGAAGACTCACGATATTGGTAAAGTCAGGATACTCTAAGAGCTCCGGGACCTTGAACCAACGCAGATACCAGTAAGAAGCGGGTACATTGAAAGTGATACCAAGTTTCTAGGAGACCGGTTGAAGGCCTCGCGGATGGCCTTCATGAGTAGTACAAAGTTATCAACGTCGTCGGGGGATCCACGGCGGTTAGGAGCTCCCGGATACTCCCAGTCGATGTCGAATCCGTCAAAAGCATGCTCTTCCATAAAGTGTAGCGCTTTGTCTGCGAAGAGGGCTCGTTTGTTGGCGTCGCGGGCGATCTCGCCCAGTAGGGGCTGCGTGACGGTGCCGTTGTCGCTGAATGTCCACCCTCCAAGACTTAGCCAGATCTATAGGCCTGGCTTGAGCTTCTTCAGGTCCGTGATCCGCTTGAATAGGCTCACAGGGATGGATCCTTCCATGGGAACAATGTCAAAGGTGCCTGGGGTCAAGAAGGCAAAAACATAGTTGAGATGGGTTATGGCATCCAGCGGGAGGTCCTCGGGTTCGGTGCGTCGGCAGTTAGAGTTGATCATCCAGGCCTCGTAGTAACCGATCACTCTCTTCACCACCCCGTTCTCGGCACGGCAGGGAGGAGGAGTCGGGTTGACGACGCAGTTGCTCTGGCAATCGCTGGTGCAAAACTCATCGGTGACACCGCAACTGTGTGTGTGCATCGTCATGTAAGCCATTGGGCGTGAAGGGAAAGAAGCGGCAATGCTTACAAGCCATGCTCGGAACAGCAAACGTTTAGGGGACACGTTTTGTTGGGTGGATTAGCATACCGCCCGCAGTCAGCTTTGGCGTCGCAGTTAGACTGACAGTCCGGGCCGCAGTAGGTAGGATCTTCATGTTTGTGTCTCGTCAGGTTTTTTTTTTTCAGTTTTTCCCTTGTTTTTTATCTTCTCTTCTCTTTCCCTTTCAACAGAGTTCTTGGGGTGTCTTTCTTGCCATAGCCATACCAACCACTTGCTCCGCAGCATGCACCATTCTTGCAGGGATTTCCAGGGCCACAGGAGAAATTCCACAGCTCCTAGCGAGCGAGGATGTCCCTGTTAACTCGGCTGAACAGCTGCTCGGGAATGCTGCCATAAGGGCGGCCACGCCCGCCATCGCCATGAGCACTCGCGAGAGGAAGAGATTGAAGAAGAAAAAAAAAGAAACAAGTCAAGGCAAGCCCAACTCTGGGCATGATCACAGACAACGCCATGTCACTGCTGATAGCTCCAGCACCAAGAGCAGTTAGATATCTTGTCGCGCTTGCCGGCAGGGAGTGACGAGGTTGAAAAACATTCATAGAGACATGATTGGGAGAGAGAAGGAACTTCCTAACAGCTATGCTCCATGGCGAAGCGAAGGCCTACGCTCGAAATTGGATCAGGAAAGGATTGACCATGCACTCACTACGGAGTACAGAATATCTTCGCTTGCGGTCCAGTCGCGCTAGGTGGTGCTTGGGCTATGGGCAATTGCCGCCGGACGGGAAATGACGATATTACATCGTTCGGCAAGATGCATTCTTCAATGATTCCTACCTCGTAGGGCCTGGAAAATGGGATCGATCCTATCACAAAACAGGATAGCTGCGCTATAGGTCAGTCTCGGCTGGTGATGTCTTGGTTTGGTTTGCTGTTGCCTACTGGAAAAATGCGCCATCCAATTACGAAACAAGACTCTCTCCAGACTCCGCAGTCTGATCCTGGGCAACCCGCTTTGGCTAGGTACTGGGTCAAGTTACAGTAACGATCTTGGCTCAGCAAACATCGAGACCAAAGGAGTTCTCTTTTGGGAATTAGACGACACGCGGAACGATGAAATGATCAAGTTCGCAGAAATAAGATCCAAAGATAGGAATACCACTGGGGCCCAATGTCAAGACCATTGATTCTTTGCACTGGAAGGATTGTTGTTCTTATTTCCCCCTTTTTCTCAACGTTGCAAGTTGCAACACTCATGCATGGCACTATTCAATCTCGCCAATGGTCAAACGGCATACCGGTTACGGTAATTGCTCTGGGCAATGGAAGACGTGTTGGGCCTGTGGCAGGTACGATGGAAGAAGGATGATGTGATCACAACCCCACCTACCAGTATTTAGGCCATCACCTAGAACCCAACCCAATTCATCACCTTTTATCATCATATTTGACAGCATCACAGACGTGACAGCTGCAATTGATTGATTGACTTTGTTAGGTAAGGCAGCTAGCTGCCTCAAGCGCCTAGGGTAAAGAGTCGGCGTGCCCCGTCACAGTCAAGTTCGTTGCACATCAATCTCGACTCACCAAGTCCCTCATTATGACGACCCCCTGGGTCTTTCTTCTCTCCCTGGTGTTCGCTGGACTCGTCGGCACGACAACTGGACAATATTTTCAAGTTGCAAATGGAACCACAGGGCCTTTCCTGGGCAGCAAGCTCAATGCAGCATGCACCGCCGCCATGAGCACAACACTTCACACATGTAGCTTGCTTCTGGCCACTCTTGAAGGGCCGTAAGAAGGTCTCCTCGATCTTGCGGAATCAACCACTCGCTGACGTGTGCTATTCAATACAGGGGCGACGCGCTCAACTTACTTTCTGCCGACGACTTAACAGTCTGTGCATCTCGTCGTGCCGGAGTGAACTAGTCGCTGTTCGCACTGCTATTTTGGCAGGCTGCGACGCAGAGCGAGACTTAATTGTGGGTAATGGTATCGCCTGGCCTGGTATGAGCACGCATACAGCATGATGAGATGATATTTGATGTGCGAGATTGGACCAGCTGATCGCTGGGCACAGCAACTGTCTTCGCCGAAATATACCTCAACGCCTTTGATGTGTCTTGCTACAAGGAGAAGCTCACAAACACATACTGTGATGTGGTCCTGGAAGCAGCACGAAATGTGTCCTCGTCGCTAGACCAGTGCGCCGACTGCATTCTGGGGGCTACCAGACTGCAGCTTGCATCGCCTGTCGGATATGACGAGGACATGGCCGATGGCTTCTCGTCGGCAACTGTGAGCTGTGGCCTGACGGCGGAATACGCGTACGCGACACCGCTACCGTTTTCAAAGACACTGACATCAGGGGCCATCTCGACGACCAGCTCGGGAACGTTGTCATTGACTAGCGGATCATCTGTGTCTGCTACGGCGACGGCCGGAGCTTGGACCTGCTCGCCGAGTCGGCTCGTGACGGTGGGGCAGGGCGATGACTGCTGGAGCATCTCAGGCAATCACAGCGTGTCAACCTACACCCTCATGACGCTGAACAACATAAACGTCTTTTGCCAAGCCACCGACCTCCCACCCGAGTGTCCTTCAAGAGAGTTGTGCCACGCACAAGTGGCGGCCGTACGATGATATTCAAGAGGTTGCAGATGAAGCCGGCATCTCCACGGTGCAGTTTCTGGCTTGGAATCCCCAGTTCGACGCCGCCGGCATCAACGGACAGCGATGGGTTGGTTTTCACGTCTGTGTGGGGCACGTACACCTGTCTTCGGTTTGGAATCAAAAAGGGCAGGAACTGACTTGACATGATGCGCATTAGACCCCCGGGAGGAGCCTCCCCACCACCTCCGACACCTATTGCACCGCCAGTTCCTTCTGACGGCCATCCCTCAACCGTAATCGAATGCGCCTCGTGGCACCATGTAATGGAGGATGAGTCCTGCTACGCCATTCTCCAAGGCGGCATTCTCAGCCTCGCCAAGTTTCTGCTTATTAACCCGGACGTCGACGCCGGCTGCACCAATCTTTGGTTGGGCTACTCGTATTGTATTATGCCCATGACGCGGCTCAATGTCACGGCCACGACAACATTCACCCGGCCCGTCTCGACACCCCCTCCCACTAGCGCCTTCAACTACACGCCCCCCCAGTGCCTACACTCCCACACGCTCCTGGAACAGAGACCAGCTGCGACGACTACTACAACTGGCGCAACGAGCCCTCGTTAACCGCGCCCGGCTACAGCTACCTCGGAAATACTTGCCTTGACATCTTCCAGTTTCTCGCCTGGAACCCCAGCCTCAGCCTCGACACAGCTGCCCGCAACTGCGTCCTTGCTCCAGGTTACAGCTACTGCGTCGCCAATGGCACCGCCGCCCCCCTTCCTGAGTTCCCTGGTTTCAGCACCACCAGCACTGTCGTCTGGCCTTCTCAAACTGCGAGCTTGACCTCTACCAGCTCTTCTGCCTCAAGTACCCCTACAAGCTTTACAAGTACTTCAACGGCCCCCACCCCCACCCTCACCATCTCTCCGTCGGGCCTCTGCGGCTCGGCCCTCCAACAAACCTGTCTCAACTCCGCCTTTGGTGATTGCTGCTCCGAGTGGGGCTTTTGCGGTTCCTCCTGTGATGCTGTCAACTGTGATGGTAAAAGGTGATGAATTGGGTTGGGTTCTAGGTGACTGGTTTGGTGGCCTAAATACTGGTAGGTGGGGTTGTGATCACATCATCCTTCTTCCATCGTACCTGCCAAAGGCCCAACACTCCCATGGCCACTGCGGCACCGTGTGTCAGCCCGGCTTCGGCACCTGTAGCGCTCCTTCTGGGCCGGCCATCTCACCTGATGGGCTGTGCGGCCCCCCCCCCCCC
>Ga0247760_1002102_pt1 | contig 16101 bp, 13 predicted proteins | sample UWRJL171409R4_FD_179936 | JGI IMG/M metagenome (GOLD analysis project Ga0247760, IMG submission 179936) | Plant litter microbial communities from Arlington Agricultural Research Station in Wisconsin, United States - UWRJ-L171-409R-4 | ecosystem: Environmental > Terrestrial > Plant litter >... | reverse complement strand
TATCGCCTTATACTTTGCCTCTACTTTTGTACGCGCAACCGAGAAATTCACACCCAGTATAGCCCGTAGTATATCGTATATTATATTTCGAAATACGTAATATTTTCTTGCTTTGTACATTATATATATATATACTCTACCTACTTTACACCTCTATCTTCGTATACGTAACTAAGAAATTCACGCCTAGTACAACTTATAATATATCACCCGCTTCAGCCTAAGGTATATAATATTTTCCTGTTTATTCTCCCGCTCGTATATTATATATATACTCCCGATACTCCCTACGTATTTCCCCGTATCGTATACTCTATAAGATAGCCCTTTTCAGTTTCTCCTAACTAATATATTATACAATTCGCAATTTGTACTATTCTACCTCCCACTATACTCCGACTATCCAAATCTCTACCTACCCCTACCTTTCGTATAATCCCATTATTCTCTGCCCCAGGCTACCTACCAGTATTACCGTTTACTAGGTATTGTACAAAATTCCAGTTAATGTTAATAACTAATAAGCTACAGTATCTGCCGCCTTATGCAGCTTATCCGCCTTACTTTTACCCCCGATAACGTTTACAAGGTATATATAGCCTATAGCTGGTTATATCTAATATATTAACAATACGTATAGTAGCAATACCTCCTCGCGGATAGGCTAAGACCACTACCGCCGCTATTAAGTAGCTTGCGGGTATATTGGCGGATTATATTAATAACGAGAAGTATATTAACTTCTCCGTAGCCCCTTGGCCTTTTATGCTACAAAGCCTCGCCAAGTACGCTAATATAGCTACCCGTATAGTTATCCTAAAATCGGGATCGCCTAATAAAATTATACTTATTAAGTATAATAACTTTATTAAGTGGTACTCGACGTAGTAAACCTTAATTAAGGATACTTAACGCGGAAATGCTCTAGTATTAGTATCAAGAGGCGAATAGTTGGACGACAGCCCTTATACAAACCGCTATAGTACCGGGAATAAAAAGTTCTTTAAGTATTACCTTACTATACAGGGCCATTTTAATAACGCGTACTTTAACTACGTATTAGTAGACTAGAAGACAAAGTATTTTTACTACGGAGTAGGCGGGGGGGCTGATATAGGACCTAGTATATATATTACGGTATGGTTAGATAAAATAACTAATTTATATAGTAGTTAAGTACGATACGCTTATCCCCTTTAAATCAAGCAAAACCTTAAGGTACCAAACGCTAAAAAATACCAGTATTAGCTTTAAGCAAGTGGTACTAGACTTTAGCGACGAGGAGGAGGATAGCGGTACCGACGACAGCTTACTATAATCTATTAATATAAGCTTAATTAAAACTAACGGCGGTATCTTAAGCCCGAACTTGTATAATAAGCTAATCGACCAGAGGAATGAAGTTATAGGTTATACAAGGGATTTGAGAAATATTACGTACCAGGCCTTTTATCGGGCTAAGGGCCTGGATGCAAAGGTACAGCGCTAGAGAAAGCGTTCCGAAAACTTTTTGCAAAAGGGGGTAAGGGTAAGGGCAGGTGCTAGTTTTGTACAGCGATATGGTATAGGGTTTAGAGCTAGTGATTCTTAGACGCGTTTTTTGGGCCTATACTATTGTAAGCTGGGGTTGCGAGCCTTAGTAGGATGACTGGGCAGTTAGGGGTAGCGATGGTGATAATATACGTATGCTATCTTGCGATGTTTTTTATATTGGGAATTTATAGAGGCGATGGCGGATTTATACGCCTGTGACCTATAATGCTTTTTTATATTAGAATTTTTTGATAGTAATAGTGGTTTTGTACGCCTATTGTCTTGCCTGTATAGATAAAATACGATGCGTTTATAATAACCCAAGTCCATACAATTTGGGGATCCTTACTGTATAATGCCCTGCCTTTAGAAAATAGTTGATACTGTAGCGGCGGCTGTTTGCGGTATTGTACCTTGGATCCTGATGATTATATTGTGCCTTGGGATTTTGTTGTACCTTGGATCCTGATGACTATATTGTGCCTTGGGATTTTGTTGTACTATGTAATGTCTGATTTCTTTGGGGAGCTTTTGTGTCTCTCGTATATATATTTTAGAGATATCTTAGACGTGTACGGGAATTTGTTCTAGTTATGTCCAGGTCTGTGTCTTGTATAATTTCGAAACTTTAATACGCGATTTATTAATTTTCTTTTGTATAATGTAATGCGTATCGTCCCTTTTATTATACAGTGCAGCGCCTATAGTTTTAGTTGAAGGGGCTGTGGTGAGGTGCCATTAGATTGTAAGAAAAGAACGATTGATTGTATTGTATATTCTGGCTGGAAGCTTTCTCGATCGCATTTTTGTGGCTGGCTTTTTACAAGGGTTTTTTAATCGAGTTTATAGGGATAAAAAAGCTTATTTGCTGGGAGGACCCTAAACCTTAAGATACCCTTATATTTGCGCGGGATTGTACCAAATCAAATCGAACCTTTCTCCAGCACTACGTACTGTATAGTAAATTGAAAACGTACGTTTTGATCGCTAGAAACTGGCGATTCGATGTATGTCGGTTTTATTCATTTTGGTCAAGTGGCCGAATGTGCATTGTACTAATCGTACAGCAGGTTCAGACCTTTCACCCCCAACATCTTCTCACCCCCATATCTCAATAACCAGACATTGTACAGGAAATCTGAAGTGATAGAAGTTTTAGTTTTCTTCTTGCGATTCGAACGGTACCATTTTTATAACTGTACACCTTTGGGAACAAACTCGCGTCTACCCCCTGTACAGTAATCAAGTCTACCCCCTGTTTCCTAGAAAAAGTGGGGCAAAAGAAACCGAGTCTAGTAGACTGCCGCGTGGACTATAGTTAGAAACGCTGCACTACTATTGTGATTACTACTAAAGCAATCAGAAAAAATGAGGAAGTAGTTTATTTTGTTTTCTGGCTCTCTGGCTTCGCTAGAGAGCCATTTTTTATGTGGCTACGTGCATGAACTAGATCGTCAGATTGTGGCTGATCGCCAGTTTAATTGCCACAACTGCTAGCCACGACCACGATCCACGCAGTGGATCGTACCCTCCTTTTTGACATTATGAAATCCGTTACGGGTGAGAGAAGGGCCCGATGGCAACCTGTATTACTATATAAGGAAGCTAAAACATTTGAAATACAAGTGATGGAGGTTAGTAAGAGGGGGTTGGGAGAGGAGCATCTCTCTACGCTGAGTAGCATAGCTGACCCTGGAGTTAACTTATTGGAATTAATGCCTCGTGCTAGAGGTGTAAGGATTGGAGGCGAGAAAGAGGGTATTGGGAGAGGAGCATCCCGACACCCTGACCAGCATGGCTTACCTGGCTTTTACCTGGAGAAGTCAGGATCACTTAGCCGAGCTTTAGACTTGAGCGTCGATGCGTTTAGTTTTAGTAGCATAAACTCGGCCCAGATCATCTCCATATGATGTTTAATATTTTTAAATTGCATGGATGGGAAACAATGGGCAGTTGATCGCACAAAACAGTTAGCAAATTAGACGGAGGGGGCAATGATCCTCAGGCTCTTTAGTTTAGGCTATCGTATATAGCAGCTATAGTGGAAGGCGAATTGGTTGTCGCAGCTCCGTTAGTTAAGCATTATAGAGAGGTTCATTTCCTGGCCTTTGTGTGATTGTGATACTCCGCGCTGTTATATACTGTACTGTAAGGATCACCTATTATAACAGAGGAGCCAATTTAGCTCGTTTCACATCTACGCTCCCGCAAAGAGTTCCATACATCCAGCTGCAGCCGCAGCAGCAACGGGCCATGGCTACCTAGCTTCAGCCTCGTTGGAATCGCATCGTGGGTGTCTGCAACGCTCGAGAGGCGAGCAACCTGGAAGGATGGCTGGTCACTCGAAGGCATCATCGCGGATTAATGAGTCTGTAGGCAAGTTCGTAGAGCGGTGTCTTAGAACTACTCTACTATACAAAAAGGAGAGTTAGACTCTATTCAAGATAAGACGAGGCAGAGCCAATGTAGTGTTGAACATCAAGATGTCTACATGTACCCAACATATACCGTCACTCCTTCCCTCTCCAGGTTGCATTCAAAGCAGCCGAAGCATATTCTGCCTTCAATACTAGCGACTTGTCCAGCCAAGAAAAGCGCCCAGCATGCGTCGTCTTTAACAGGGACGTACGTATGGAGCTGGCGCGATTCGTCCATCGGTCTCTTATAACGCTTCTGCATCCATGCGGACGGCTTAAAAACTAGAGCAGAAGTAGCAACTTCATGATGTTTGTCGCAAGTGACCCTTTTGGCGAGACTTGAAGTTAGGGTAATCAGGACATCGCGAATACCGGAGAACCCAATGAGCTCGCCTCCAATGCGCCCAGCCAGTACGATCTGGTCCTTCTGAAAATTTTCGTACGGTCGTTCGAAATTCAAATACAGCGGTCTGTCTGGGGGGGTGGCCAGTGGGGGTGCGACGAAACTATCAAGGTGACGATCGATATCCTGTGAATGACCTTCTCGTGAGCCAAGTGAACCGTGAAATGGAATACTTGACCAAGTGTCAGATGGTGACGAATATATGCATCCATCTGGCCTGGTCGCGATGTTGGCGAGAAAAATATCTCCGCATCTGAAGCCCAGAGACTCGTGTCTAGGCTCCATCTCGTACATCAAAGCTGGCAAGACGCTGTAGTCGCCGTTCTTGAATCCAATCAAGTGGTTGTCAAAGCGATATTCAACGTCCTCGAAATTCCGTGAGAACTCCCGTCCACAATGGAAGATGGAGAGAAGACCCACGACCGTCCGCATGGGTAGTCCGATTTCCAGGTCCTTCATGATCCCAAATATACGCTCTGCCAAGGGAGGAACAGCGTCCCATTGACTATAAAGCCCAAGCTGGGTCGAGTGTCGCAGGGACATATATCCCTTTCCTCCGAGAACCTCCGCGACTGAGAGCATGATGCAGATTACAATTGCATTAAAGCGCCGGACGCTCAACGGTAGGTCGTTGCGAACACTGTAAGAGACTTCTAGGAATGCCAGAATCTCTTGCAGAATTGGCTCAGTGGCAATATCCTGGAAAAATATAGCCACATGCTCGGCGGTAGCAGCGCCGAATCGGAGTGTTGCCAGCCGAACGCTAATCCGGTTCGCAGGCCGAGGAGGTTCGGACCAGTGTGGCCTTGCTAGTAATATTTCGTCTAAGTCTGATGTATAGGCACTGCGCCGATTGTCCTTCTGGGTGTTCCACGAGAAGCTAAGGCGAGTCCGTATCGACCTATTGATGCTCTCAAAGTCTGACTGGAGTGCTTCCGGACTGATACCATTCGGTGCCCCCATAACGACGTAAATCATCGAGCCCACGGTTCTATTTGTATAGTGATGGGTAATGGCGTGAACGGTATTGGCACCCTGAAGTTCGTCGTCTTCCAGCATCAAAGGGTCCGTCGCGAAAGACCCAGCAATAACGAGGGTCACCCCGTCGAAAGCGGGGGGAACGGGATCAGGTCTCCCCCAGATTTCGATGGGACCTATAGTCCAACCCACTCGGTCTAGGCATGCGGCTACGCGTGCAACTGTTGCGCTCCGAGTAACGTAGCGGCGGCGCTTTGGTTGAACCATCCATTTGAGAAGGCCGCCGACAAATGCATGATCGGGCGTATTGATATCATGTAGGGCCGGCGGGAGGTCCAGTCCGCTGATTGCGTCTTCGAATATGGCTGGAAGTCCATATGCGGCGCCTTCGTTCAGGATCCGGAATGAGTTGTTGGTAAGCTGCGCGTGAAAAGCCTCCCTGACTCCGTGGCCGGACTGACCCGTTAATAGGGCCGGCGCTACACATCTCATGAACATGCTGATGGCAAACTCATCGTCAAACAAGTGAGCCAATGCGCAAATGGTAAGGCCAACCAGCTGAGTGCGCACGTCGCCGCTGAAATATTGGTCTGAGTTGTCGAGGGGATGGGCATGAAAAAGACCAGTGGGCGTAAGGATGGCACATGACGTCTGAAAGGCCCTCTTCTGAAAACCTAGCTCTTTCGGCAATTTCGGGTTGATGGCGTTGGGAAGATAGGTGAGAAAGGTACGAATACCGCTGAGGCCTCCAGTCCACTGCCAAAGACTTGTAGCAACGGAGACGGTTGCCGCGACATCTTGAACTCCAAATTCAATCTGCTGTAGCTCACGGCTCGTGTTGAATGTAGCGGACATGGTCTCGGAAATCTTGAACTTGGATCACAGTATAGTAAGAGACCAGAAGAATCTGAATGTCAACCGTACAAAGAACATTCAGAAGCCATGCCATATACTATACATGCGTTGCTGCCTAGCCGGTTCATGTATCGCTGCCTAAGGTAACGTGACTTGGGCGGGGAGGGCGGTCTCCATCCGTTCTCGCCAAAAATTGGGTAGCATCCTGTGGAGCTCTCATGGAAGCCCATAGAATTCTGAGGGAAGCGGCCACGTGATCCTCTCCATTCCCAGTTCTCCGATGTGCCAGACATTGGGGGCACCGCCATGGGTGTATTTGATAGTATGGACTTCGCGCTGATTTAGCATATCGTGTTTCGGGGAAGGGGGATGTTTTATTCCACAAATGAGTACCTCTGCAAGCGACCTCGATTGGGCTTCCTCGGGCCTGTCGTGGCCTGGCCGTGACACGCGCAAGAAGACAAGCCCACAGTACCATTAAAAGACGGACAGTCATCATCTGGCATGGAAGAAGCTGTTTGTGGAGGTCAGCAATTTTGATTGTCCTATTTGCATTTGCATGATAGGTGGGGCAGATGGCAGATTTTCTGGGGCTGTTAGGCATTGCTCCCTTATGTACGGATGTGCCTACCAAAAGAATCCGCTCACCGCTTGTATGTTGCTCTATATCTGCTGTATATGGAAATCTGGAGTGTTCCAGGTGGAATGGAGATGGTGGGTGATAAACAGATCTTTTCGCTGGCCACGTCACGGGTCATGTCGCTGGTCGGGTATCCCCCCCGAAAGCTATGCGTATGGTTCTTCGTCGGCTCCGGAATACTCTGGCCGGTTGAAAAGGCATTATGGCTGGAATAGAAGTACCATGCCCGGTATGAAAATTCACGGGGGAAGATGGTGAGCCCCTTCTCTGGTCACCTACGGCAGGCAGCGACGGTATCTATCATCTTTCTTGTGGCTGTCAGTGTACAGTCCGGTATAACAAACTACATTCACTCTAAGAAGTGAGAGGGACATGGGTGAGAAGCAGCCCGCCGGTTTGGAAGTGGGCATTTTGCAAAATATCTCGAATGCTGGCTGGCAGTTTTTCCTTAGACTGGTTTGCTGCCTGCACAATGCGGATGGAAATGCTTGGGGTCTGGGGCCTCCGCGGTGATGACCAAGAACACAATAAATACAATACTAATCAGCAACTCTCGCAGTTGAAAGATTCTAAGCTGTGTCTACTGACTCGCAAGCAAATATTCAGAAAGGGGATTGGTCACACAGCCCAGTTCTTAACGGATCTGTATTATAACAATATAGGGACCCGGGGAACTGGGATCACCCTACCATTGCAAGCGGTGACCTATTTGTCCTGGTGGCCAATTACCGGCCCACACCGCCCTAAGGGCAGGGACCCACCAGCCCCGCCAGGACTTAAGGAATTCCTGCAGCTGGGAATTCCTTCCTTTTTTTCTCATTTCTTCTTTAGCTTTGAATTAACGCTTTTGGGTTACGCTTCTACGCAGTCAATCTCGTGCATACGTGCCTTCCGTCACACTATTAATAGCAGCTTTGGGCTTTTAGGTCTAGTCGCGAAAGAGATTGGAGTGAGTATATGTCGTCAAATTCCTAAGAACTCAAGCAGTAGTTACGGAGAGTTTCTATCGACAGAGGCATACTGTTATGGACAGTGTACCAGCGTATACAGTAGGAACGTCGAAGCGAGTTGTACGGTTGTGTCCTCTGAGACGGCGCGGGCGCTGTGCTCGTCGCGCGGAATATGTCCAGCTCCAGTTGAGTTTGATCTCGCTCAACATTAGGCCTGCTCTTAACCGGTCAGCTGACCACTGCGGCATTGCGACGCTGCAGCCAGGAGTGATGGGTGGGGGTGGGGGGCCCAGCCCCGCCAAGCTAGATTCCGTTCCTCATTCAAACTCCAAATGTCAATAGTACCATTTTCAGCTCGCCGGCCAGGCGATGCGTTTGCCATCTCGAGGTCTCCGAGTCCCACCGAATATTTCACCTACACGCCCCTCAAAGACCCTTCAGATCTCCGGCTACTGAAACTGCAGACGCGAGAGAATGCCTGGGAGCCTGTGGCGGGGTCACTCGTGGTCACGCCCACCACGATCGGGCGCAACAACCAGTTGCAATGCGACATCCCATACCACGCCCTCTCCTACGTTTGGGGCGATTCATTGAAAAGAGTGTCGATAAATCTCGACGGCAGGCCTTTCTTGGTGACAGAGAACCTCTTTGATGCCTTGCGACAGCTCCAAAGATGGGGCGAGCCAATGACGCTGTGGATCGACGCCATCTGCATCAACCAAGAAGACAACACCGAGAAAGGACACCAAGTCGCGCGCATGAACGCAATCTTCGAGTGCTCGCAGCGTGTGATTGCGTGGCTTGGACCCGCCGATCGTCAAAGCGAGTTGGCCATACCGAAGCTCAAGCGCATGGCGAGCCTTTGGGGATCCCTACAAGCAGCTGGCACGCGTGCCGAAGTCCGCCAAGAAATCATCAACCAGGCTACATCAGAGATGGTCGGAGGAGAGTTGGGTTACAGGGGCTTGCCGCACGTGTTAGCCATACAATCCCTCTTTCGTCGGCCGTGGTGGGGGCGTATCTGGATCATCCAAGAGGGGACATCTACTGCCCATACCGTGTTTCTCTGTGGTGGCGCCGAGATAACGAGGAGCACCTTAGCCAGCGCGGTGGCCATGATAACATTCATCGCCGCAGTGGGTCCACGGTACAGGGCATTGCGAAGCATTCTGCCGTCCAAAGCACATGTGCTCTTGGGTTTGCGAGAGCACAAGCTTCAGGGTCGTGACGCTTTGGCGGTAGTTCAGCTGGCTCGCGAGTACAAAGCAACCGACTTGAGGGACAAGATCTTTGCGCTTGTGTCCCTGTTCAAGAATGGGCGAGCCCTGCTGCGTGGCCTTCTCCCAATGTACGGTGTGGACACAAGAGAGACATATGTCGACTTTGGACGGTACCTGATCAACAACAGTCCGTTTGGCCATCAATTGAATATTCTGGGGAACTGCGGCATTTCGGCCAAAACTGATGCTTGGGGTGACTTGAAGTTGCCCTCATGGACCCCCGACTGGAGAGTGGAGGAGATCGAGCATTCCCCACTTCACAAGTGGCTGGGACCAGTTGACAACAAGGGGAACTATTTCCGATTCAGTGGCTCGAAGAGGGCTTACGGCGCAGGAGTGCCACCCTCTGGCGGGATAATGGACCTTCATCTCAATCCACCAAGATGCGACGGGGAGCTTCTGACAGTCCAAGCCTGCTGCGTGGACACTATTCTTAAAACCAGCGGTACCATCACGCGGACAGAGTTAGGCCGCTATAATGTGATTCACAACCCGTCTTGGCAGGTTGAAGACAAAGAATCTCGGTACTCGCAACCGCCGAGCAGGGCAGAAGGGCCCCGACCATGGTATCAGAATCTTCAAACTGCCCTTCATTCAGCTCTGCCTGGAGCCACCCAGCGGCAAACTATCTCCTGCACCCGAGAAGAGGCTCGCCTGCATACTCTCGTCGCCGATATTTCCTACACACAGGATCGTTCGGAATTCCCGCAGGGACGTGGATCACGAGCATTGCTGTCCTTGGAGTGGGAACATAGCCGCGCTGCCGATGAAGCGTGCAGGGCGCGCCAGCTGATCCAGACGGCGGCTGGAAGGATTGGGCTCGCCCCATCACAAGCAAAGATTGAGGATATGATTTACCTGATCTACGGCGGGCAAGTTCTCTACATCTTGCGGCCGACAGCGGAAGGACGATATAAACTTGTTGGGGAGTGTTACCTACATGGCTTGATGGACGGGGAAGGGTTCGCATTGGTGGGTGAAGAGAAGGGCACTTTACAATGGGAAAAGATTGAGATTTCGTGATGGAGCTACAGTAACAGATTAATATTACAATATTTCAGAGAACCCCAAAGCTTCCCAACAACCACCATTATAGTGTTTGCGGCCAAAATGACCCGCTAAAGCGATAACGCTTAATCTTAATAACTCTAGTCATGGAGGTAGGGGGGAGTTGGATTTTGTTTAGAAGGTGAGGCTGTCGAGGCTAGTTAATTGTTGGCAGTCGTGGTTAGCAGCGACTAGGAGTTTTGCTGGAAATCCTCTTCTATTTCGATATTCTGCCTCAGTCGCCCACCTTGCGTTTGACAACACACGCTGCTTTGGCTGCGCAGGGAGCAGCTTCTTGCGCGGTACATGCCCGAAACTAACAGTGCGATTGCAGGAGGTAGCAGAATACGAAGAGTAGTGCACCATATCGCGAAACAAAGTTAGAAATACCCCAGCTGCTGCTTGAAGCGCGCCGCTCAGTTATCCCAAGCACTCCCATAATTATCCCAGTTCGTCCCATCCACATCGACTCCTCCCTCTTCGGCGTTGACACACCCATGGCTGCTGCAGGAACGCTTGGCGACTTTATTCTCCACAGTGCGTCCATTCAGCTTTGCCTTTGTCATTTTCCCCCCAGCTGACCTAGCTTCTAAGCCCGTTGGTATATCTATCTCCCGGCGATCAACCTCCCGCTTTTTTCCAGAGCAGTCATACGAGCACTTGGAGTTGAAGGTCTCGGTGCTGTCACGCCTTTCTGCAGTATTTGCGTCGCTGATGGAGTCGAAGGCGGGTGTTTGGTTGGTGATGCGGACCGAGTCTGGTTCAGGGAGAGGGAGGGCGAGGGATGCGACAAGGGTTGCGGAGGAGGCGGTTAGAAACAGAGTAGAGATATGCATGGTTGCGGTCTGTTTGGCAAGTCGTGCTGCGTTTCCGAAAAGCTGGGCGGCTTCTGGCACAGTATTGGAGCTGTTGAGCGGGGTCTATGAAGGAGGTTATCAAGTTCATCAAGGTGTGGCAACACTATCGACGGTCGGGCTAATAACTGTCCGGTCAAGTGTCAGATTCCATTCCTGCGCGCCACCGGCTGAGCTGAAAGGTCAAGCTTGCCACTTGGTCTCATTCCTTAGTCGTCCGTGCAGTCGCTGCAGGTCTCGGCCGTAGAACGGCACCACCAATGCATCCCGGATTGGCATTCAGAATTGCCGACTGGGGAGTTGACACGCAATGCCGCTATCTTTATATGGAGTCTCATGTGACAGAAAACAGCTCTATTGTCGTTAAAGTCCCTGGTGCCAGCCATATTGTTGTTTTCTTTCAAACTCTTGTTAGAGCCGTGCACAGTCTTCGACATCCTCCGCTCACCCAGCATCTATGCTTAGCTGATAGAATCCAGTTGTGGCCAGTGGCTGTGACGGCCTAACTACGTTGTTTTAGCAGATGGTGCGGACCTTGTACATTTACCCGAATCCGCCGCTTGCAACCACGCTGCCTGCGCCTATAGTGTGGGAAAAACGGCCACAAGGCGGCCCGACAGCTGCTCGTTGACAAAAGTGCAAATATTTAAGCGGCGGGTTATTGTTATGCTTAGACACCGCTGTTGTCAGACACGATGCGCTCTGGGACTGGAGCTAGTCACTAAAGTGAGACCATTGCGACGTTCTTCCCGTGATTCTTGGTTCTGAAAATATCTACCGCCATGTCTTTTTGTGAGCTTCTTTGTGATCCGATACTCACGTCCATCTATGCCTGGATAGGGCAGATGTTCAAGGGTTGTGTCCCAGAGCTGATTACGGCGCGATCTTGAGATCTTGATTGGTGTTGTCACGATGTTCGACGCCTTTCCGCCGCCCTGCACAGTCCGGAGGAGCTCAAGGACAAGGAGACTCCACACAGCGGTTTTCTTCCCATTGGTTGCCCGGCTGCTGGTCTGCGCCTGGGAAGGACACCGGGGTAGATTAAAAAATCATCCCCTCCTCACTTTGTCACGCTTTTTCTACCACCGCTTTCTACTACTCCAGGTGATATTTGCTATTCTTGACGTTGCAGAAATACTTGTCGTCATCGTTGGTGGCTAGCGATATCGGGGTTGCGTTAGGTTGGGGATGAAAAGAGGGAAGGGAGGAGGGGAGGGAGAAGAGGCTGGCGGAGATGAAAGGGAGGAAGCGGAGCAAGTGGGTGGTATCATGATTACTCGCCTCTCATTCTTGCCCCCTCCCCTCCCAGCCGTAATCCCACCCGTCTGGCCCATCCGGCCAGTATCCAATTCAGCACCTCTGACCACTTCTTTTCTCGATTCCCCTTCCTTCCCCTCCTCGTCCAGCCCTTCCACCGGCGCATGCTGTAATACCATAACCCCCAACCTCACTATCGACAGCCGTCTCGTCACCACCGGCAACAGGATCTCTAGCATTTATGGAGACATCAATAGAACACGTGGCGAAGATCCAATCAGGAGGGAGACCTAGTTACACAAGGCTAAAATTGGTTTGATTAGCGGTGACTTCGATGGCGTAATCCTTGGGCCTAATGATTAGTTATTTACAGTTGGTCTGTACTCTCTCCTGGCGGTTTTAACACTGGTTGTGATACCGTTATACAGAATTATTTTTCTCAGATTTGTCACATCCGCTCTTTAATTCTGATTCGCAGCTACCTGGCCAGTAGTAAAGACTAACAGATCAGCTGCAGTCGACATCAGGCATATACCCCGCTTCCGAGATAAACTTCTTGAGGATCTCAAAGCCTTGAGAGAGCACTTCTCCGTTTCAAGCGGAATAAAATATGAGTACTCACGCAGCCCAAGACGAGACGTCGATCTCATACCGCGCCCGAAATGAGATTCGACTGCTCCGAATCTTCCCGCCCGCCGTCGATGCATTCGTCCAACCAAACCTGACCTTTTTCCTCAGATCCAATCGAGTGTCTTCTCGAGCACGAGTCTCTCACCAACATCCCACAGCGCTTGAGGCCGACGACAACAACCCAACGACATTCCCGCTCGGGGAAGCGGCCGAATACGGCCTTAGGCTCTTGGACGGAGACGAAGCCATCCACCAACTCAATAGTGCTTTCGACGCCGACGGTGCTTTTGCACATGCATTGCACCAGGGCCGCGCTCGGCCTGATAATAGCGGAAACCACGAGCTGTTCGCATATCTCGCCGCATCCTGCAAGCTACAGAAGTTGCAACCACTGCGCAAAGGATGGAGCGGGCAGGTTGATCACTCCATCGACTGGAGAATTCCCGACGGCCGACTGGCAGCCCTGCTGTTGGCGTACAATGAATGGGAGCTCCAAAAGCAGACCTAGGTTCCGTGCGATGTGAAGTTATTTAGTTGTATTTACCCATGCCGTCCTTAAGCGCTAGGTAAAGAGTTGGGTGTAGGTACCCCTTAGCGGCCATAATAAATACCCGAAAAATACATTGCGGTAGGGTACTTTGTACTATTGTACGTATAAAATAATATTCCCAGCCTGTCTAACCCTCGGCCTCAGAGTCCCGAACAAACAAGGGGCAGTTCTAATAACTGACTAGTTCAAAAGTTCCTCATCCACACCATCCCAGTCACAAAAAAGCCGGACATCGCCAACGGTATTGCGTTCCACAGACGGAAGTTTATATGGGCGACTGTTCACTACATGTTTCAGATTGGTGGGGGCGGCACAGTGTCATATGAGGCCAAGATACAAGATTTACTACCTTCCGGGTACAGCATGCCTGTGGTGCTTCGGCCGCCTCGCAGGCAGGATGATGGTTACGAGTTATTAGGGTGTGTTTATTTGGATGGCTCGGTGATGCCTGACCTACGCCCAGTGCTTCGCTCTTCGGGCTCCGAGATGGAGCTTACAGCAAGGACTTCTCCAGGTTATCTTCAGACAATCTAACTCAATGATCACTGACGCCAATTCATATCGTCTTAAAAGAATAGGCATTTGAATTTTGGGACATAACTTCACTCTGGCTGTTAATGACAGGTAGTTGCACACTGGGTAATATTTTATTATAGAAATAGTAGTGGTTGATACTTTTTAAAATTGTTGAAAATAACCCCGCTTTATTTTTGTATAATAGCATTTTGGAGCTTGTATAACCTTTGTACTGTTACCCCGCTCTTATTTTTCCCCCGCAGAATACTGCCGAGCCGCTCCCGACGTCTCACCACAAACCCATGCCCAATTGTTCCCAAGCACCGCCCGCGCTCTGGGAAATCCAAGTATCTTTGACTGCCTCACCAATAGTATTCTTCTAATGAGAATGCCGAGCCTCCTGTCCATCACCCTCGACGAGGTTGCCGCAGGCTTAGATTCAGGTACCTTCACTGCCAATGACCTGACTCGGACTAGTTTGGCGCGCGTCGACGAGGTTCAGCAGGCACTGCATGCAGTCATTGAGCTCAATGCAGGTGCGTCGACGACCGCGCAATTGCTCGATGAGGAGTTGAAGACGGTGGGATGCCGACGAGGGTGAGATTTGATTATCCCCTGCGTCATCATCGAAGTTTCGACTGACCCCAGCACACCAAGTCCCTTGCACGGCGTACCCATTCTCATCAAAGACAATATCTTTGTTGCCGAAGGCAACCTGCGCTTCAGCAGCGGTTCTCCCATCCTACTTGGGACTAGACCGCCAAGGGAGAGTTCGGTAGTCAGACGTCTGAGGGAGGCCGGAGCCGTAATCCTAGGTAGCGCGAACCTGTCCGAGTGGGCGAATTTTCGCTCCAAGATTTCCAACTCTGGCTGGTCCCCACGAGGAGGGCAGACCTTGGGCGCATACCACGAACACATGAACCCGGCGGGAAGTAGCAGTGGTTCTGCTGTCGCGGTGGATGTTGGGCTTTGCCTTGGCGCTATTGGGACCGAGGTCAGTTTTGTTATCTCCCGACATACCCTTCATCATCTTTCAAAGTCCCTGTGGATTTGTATTTACGTTTCTGCTCTGCTTCCCGGCGCCGGAACCTGTGTTGTTTATCATACTCCGGCTGAGCTAACTTAAAATTCCAGACATCGGGAAGTTTAGTTAGCCCGGCTGACGCCAACAATGTTGTAACAATCAAGCCAACGCTCGGACTGGTGTCCAGGGACGCAACAGTTCCCGTCTCACTCCAGAAAGACACGACTGGTCCCCTTGCACGAACGGTCAAAGATGCTGCAGCTATCCTAGGCATCATTGCCGGCCATGACCCCAACGATGCTGCTACCAACGCAATTCCGTTTGACAAAATTCCTGATTATACCAAGTCATGCACAGCGGCAAATATCTCGACATTGAAAATCGGCGTCCCTCGAAACACCATGTCGGCAGTGCCGGGTTATGTTCTGGAAGACTTTGACCGCACTGCCGACCGGCTTCGGGATCTCGGTGTACAAGTAATTGACGTTGAGTTCCCGGGGTTAAAAGAATCGGACGGTCTTGAACTGGAGGATCGACTCTGGGCCATGGCCCACGAGTTCCGGGTTTCTATCACAGAGTACCTTTCCGAGCTGAAGGAGAACCCGAGAGATATTGGCAGCTTAGAGGATCTCATCGAGTTGACAAAGAACGACCCAGAAGAGGAGTATCCCCACAGAGACTTGGGGCTTTGGGAGCTTGCGCTAAAGACCAAGGACGACGAGGATCGCTATAAGAGGGCTAAGGAACGAGAGGAGAGATTCGCGGGACCGGACGGCATCCTAGGTGCCATGGAAGCTCACGGATTGGACGCCATCATCACGCCCAACTTCGCCAGGACCACGAATTATTTCGCGTCGGGCCGGGGATTACCCATGATCAGCGTTCCCCTTGGTTATTCTCCCAGCGATACCCCGATTGAGTGGAGCGAGCGAAAGGACACGGTGTTGCAGGCACCGAATCGACCGTAAGTTTGCAGCCTCTGAAGCTGACCAGTCACTAACTCGAGGAAATGGCAGATACGGGCTCGGGATTGTTGGAAGGCCCTTCTCCGAGGAGGCCCTAGTCAAAGTCGCGTATGCAGTAGAAAGTGTGACACATACCCGAGATCGAGCGAAGCATTTCATTCTGCCCACCACAGATTTGGGTGACGTTGTTAGCGATGGGAAG
>Ga0247760_1002101_pt1 | contig 16104 bp, 11 predicted proteins | sample UWRJL171409R4_FD_179936 | JGI IMG/M metagenome (GOLD analysis project Ga0247760, IMG submission 179936) | Plant litter microbial communities from Arlington Agricultural Research Station in Wisconsin, United States - UWRJ-L171-409R-4 | ecosystem: Environmental > Terrestrial > Plant litter >... | reverse complement strand
GGCTACCAGGGCAGTTCAACTTATCTTTTGAGAAACTTTTCAATATCCGTCATTCGCCCGCCCGCACACAAGTATTTCCCAATCATGTGTCACACCTAATCAGCTGCTGACGGCACGATCTGGGCAGGAACAGGCGGCGGCATCCTATCTGAGAAACTTAACTGTAAACTTAACAGTCAGCTCTCCCGTGGGGAACCTCTAGCTTCTCAAACTTCCACGCTACGATACACCCTGGAAAGGCCCGGAGCAATTGAACACAAATAACGCTATCTGGAGAAGCCTAAAAACATATCAGCGGAGTTGACTCAGAACAAAGAAACACCACATACCTAAGAATAAAGACCGAAGCAAGATATACCTAATAGAAGGATATAAAGCTTCACTGCCCGGGCCTACAGATCTCCACGAGTAACATGGCGCGTATCGAATGAGGGCACCTCCGCCTTGCGCAGATGTGATGACTAGTGACAGTATTAAACCAGCATACATTATTACAGTTACGAGTAGCGGCATCAACACCCTAATCTGACGGACGCACACCAGGCTAGCTGTCGCCTATGAAGTTAAAATGAACCCCTGATAGTAGGGAACACAGTCAATTGTTTTTGTCGAGCTGGTATGGGGAACGATAAAAGCACGGCTAAAACGTCCCTAAACACTGAGTCTCTAATCTCCCAGAGAAGATGATATAACACTGGACTATGGAACTTATTTGATATGAAGATGGCAAAGCCTAACGTAGGAACGAGCAATCTGCCGACTGCGGTGGCCTAATGTCCAATGATTACCTAACGCGGTATAGATGGCCAGGTTGACGTGGTATTGAGGACGGCTTTTGGCAGGAGGGGCCTTGCTTCCGCCGCGATAGGCCGGGTGTCGCCGGGTTGCTCTTGTGGCGTTTTGGGATCTATTTTGGGTCGTTGGGTAGGTAGGCACAGATGGTGTTTGCGCAGAGGAGGTTGATGTCAACTGAAGTTGGAAGAAGGTCAGTCGTGTTGCGAAAAAAGACAGGTGGTCAATGCAAAGATCGGACTTAGGCAGCCGTGTAACGATTGCGGTTGCTGTCAGAATCGTCCCCTGTGAGGGGTTACCAGGGGTACAATACGGGGTTCAGGGATAGGGGCTGCTGATTTACCGAGCGTGCAGAAGTTGATTTAACATGCCACCTTGTAGCCCTCGTAAGGCATTTTAGACTCCTCCCCTTAGGCTGCGGCTGCGATAAGCTTAAATTAGTTACGACGTTGGCAGTTCTTAAGATGTATAACAGCTGGGATAAGGCGTAAAAGCTTTGGACATGTGGACCCATTGTGCGGTGGCCAGATGCATCCCTAGAAAGAGAACTACACAAGCGTTTTGAAGTTGAAAGATGACTCACATCTTATCAAGCTACAAGGTAGAGCAGACTTATCGAGAGGGTTTTACAGTATTCAAGCACGGGGAATCGGCTATATAACTTCAGATAGAACAGCGTTGCTTATTTCCAATTTTCGAGATAAGAAGTTTGAATTCCATTCCGAGCCAGGATATTTTGTAGTATCCCAGGGCATGTACCTGTACTAGAATATTCTGAGACGTCCCATCATGTACTAGTGTGCTGTGGGACATCCCATCGGTGCTAGTATATCATGTACCATCCCAAATTTCGAGCTGAGATATCATGTACCATCTCACAATTTAAGCTGGGTTACTATGTACCATCCCAGAGCATGTACTGGTATATTCTGGGCCAAAATTCGGGACCGTGGCCCAGAATTCGCGCTTAATGTCACCCCTTAGCAGTTTCTAACAGCGGTCCCAAATTTGGGCACGCCGCATTGGAGGCAGAGAGTCACAAGGTGCAACCCCGTTGGCCCCGTGGTGGTTGGCCGGTGCGTTGGAGGATGAGCCCCACACTTGGAAAGCGGCATGTGGGAAATGTATGGTGGGGCAGAAAGGACCTGACGGCAATTAAGGCCACCGAAGGCCAGCTGTCAGAGGTAGGCCGACGCACCTGCCGTCACTTATATACCGTTATGCTTCTACTTCCACCTCTATTTACTGCTCTCTCCGATACTCCCTTTCTACAGCACAGTTAGTCTGTATTGGTAAATGTAGCATCTATAGTAGGCTGTTTCTTAGAGAATTAAAATTTAACTCGGGTACATTAAAGTTACTCTCTGAGAACTAACGGCATTTTCAGTAAGTCTGTTAACAGTGGTTACTTGTATAAGTAAAGGAAAACGGTAGTACTTGGTCATGGACTGATGCCCCAAAATTAGGCCCGTAACTTACATACACCCCATTTTAGATCATGGTAACTATAGCCGGGTCCAAAGATCGCTTCCCTAAGCTCACCTCGGCTCATGGAGGTGCTCGCTGCGCCTCACCCTCGGCTCAGACTCTGCGACTAATCTGGACTTGGCCAGAAAATGTTGTGGGGGGAGACTATAGAGGTAGCTAACAACCCTTGCGCGGCATCAGCACCCACCAAACTCAAGTGGTCGAGACTTGATAAAATCCAGGATAGCCACATCTTGCAAGATTGCGTGAATCTACCATGCATAAAGGGGCTTGGACGCATCATTTCATACCCATCCAGCTAATCCGCCGGCGGCCCCGAAGCCTCCGAGACCCAACAGCCGAGTTGAAGGAACTTTAATATCCCCAAAAGTCTACTCAAAGGTTGCAGAGGCTAATCGCACTTGTACATAAATATCACCACGTTCACCCCTATTATCGAGCTGAATGATAAGTATCGACCATTCCCATCTACCATCTTACCTATATACTTACCTACCCACTTTGCAACCTCTACGAAATGGCATTCCGAACTCTCGTTACCATTACGGTAACCTTATGTGTTACGTTCCACGATATTCTTACAGTTACACAGTCTCCAGGCTGCGGTTAGAACCAAGCCTCTGGCACCGTAACCTCTACGACAACGGCAAATGGAAAACGACGATCGTATATCACCAACGTCCTAGCAAACTACAACAGCTCGAATCCCTACCGACTGATCTTCATATTTCACGGTCTGGGAAGTATGTCATTCCGCTAAATACCTCTACAGCCCTGAAACAATCAGGACTAACGGTTATCGTATCAGATAGTATATCCGCCGTAGCAAAAGGCCATTAAGGCTTCCTACCCTTTATAGGCCTTCCTCCTCTCGCAAACGGAGACCCCATCGGTACTATCGCCGTTACCCCTGAGGGACTAAACAGCGGATAGGCGAACTCTAGCGGCGAGGACATCGCATTCGTCGATTAGATGATCAAAGAAGTCGAGACCAAGTTCTGCATCGACCAAACCTCTGCTTCTCGATTGGCTTAAGCTACGGCGCTTCGATAAGCTACGCTATCGCGTACGCCCGTACGAAGCAATTCCGCGCCGTAGCAGTTATTTCGGGGGTAAGATTTTCTGGATATAATAGCAGAAGGGATCTGATTACGTTTTACGCTCAACATAGGTCGAGTAATAGGACGATTCCGATTATAAGTGGGAAGTAGTTACGGGATATATTTGTAGCTAATAATGTTTATACTAAGCAGCCGACTGTGGATACGGCTACTAGCTCGGGGGCCTTAGTGAAGACTTAGTACCAGGGTTGTGTGAAAGCTTTTCCGGTTACGTGGATTACTTTTGATGGAGGGCATGCTTCCGCGCCGACGACTAGGGGGGTAGCGAAGTCGTTTACCCCTGACGAGATATAGGCGTTCTTTAAGCAGTTTACGTAGGTAGTAGGTAGGAGGGGAAAGGTTGTCGACCATGTGCAAATTGTATTTACCTCTTTTGACGTGAAGGCCCGACGTCGTATTGCCAGAAAATATGGGACAGACTTTCCGCGATGCGCTGTGCTTGACCGGTGTAGGTCCCAGATGGCTACCGCATCTTCTTTGCAACTGCCGGCCTCACTGCGGAGAGAAGTGCCGGGTGACAATGCTACAGTCCCCCGCCCGCCTCGGCTGCCATATATGCGGTGATAGCACTGGGACGGCATGTGCTGGGTCTAGACATATTTCAGCTAGCTCTGCTCCGGCCTCGTCAAGCCCCAGCAGATTCACTTCGACACCCTACGATGACTTGCTCTTGGAGGCTCGGTAGGATCAGTGGCACAGAGACGCGTAACAAGGTGGGAGAGATCCCGCTGCACTTGCAGTTACTTAAGGCGCACTTGATAGAAAGACAGCATAAACTGGTAAATGGTACCTATGTAACCAATGAATCTCAAATACCTCGCTAGACAAAAGATTCGTCCTCTCGCAGAAGTATATTTAGGGTGCCTACAGATGTGCATTCTGAGCATGGCATCTCCTCGTTACGCGGAATCCCTGATCACCCTGGCAAGCGGGTCGTACCAACACTTTACCATGGCATCGTTGCCCTTAGCGTTGGGGTGGACACCATCGCCGGTCATCGATGCCGTGTCGAATCCCGTCCAGCAGTCCACGACTGTGATAGGACTTTCCGTTGTCGCAGCCTTCGGAGCCCAATCCGCAATCGCCTTATTCAGATTCACCACCCGCTGCCCGCAGTCAGCGCAGTTTGAAGGCTTCATCGGGATAATTTGTGCGACCTAGGTATTTTTATCGTGGTGAGCGCAAACTGCTTTCTAATTTCTGCTTCCATATTTTCGGTAGCAGGACAGAACTTACCAGAATCTTCATCGTCGCCTTACTAGCCCGCATCTGCTTCACGAGCGTGTCGAAGGCGCCAAGTATCGCGCTCGGCGACTGGTTGCTCCACACGTCATTGGTCCCAAGGTGCACCATGACAACGTCGGGCTTGGTCTGGGAGAGCCAGCCCACGAGCTGGTTCTGCCTCGCAATATTCGTGGCGAGGAACCCACTGTGGCCCTCGTTCTCCCCGTCGTAGGTGAAGCCACAACCTTGACCTGGCAGTGTCCCGACAAAGTCCGTGTTCTTAATGCCAGCGTCCTGGAGCTTCTGCCAGAGGAGGGCTCGCCAGCATCCCTGCTCGCCTTCTTTTTAGCTGGTGCTGCTTCTAGAATAGCGGGGCGTTGCGCGGGCTTGTTTTCTTACCGGACTTCCGGTGATGGAGTCACCCAGCGTCATGATCTTGACTTTGACCTGGGCGTCGACGAGCCAAGCGTTTCCGACGGTGAGGGCTATTAACCCAATGCTTCTGAGAGCGACCATATTGCCACGTCTAGAAAGACTACCTTGCTAATTAGTTTAATTAGGGTTAATTAGGGTTAGGGTTATGGACTTTACTGGAGATTGCGTTGAAGTTTGCAGAAGATGATAAACGCGGAAAACACGAAATGCCGACTTAGTCTCCAAAACGGAAAGAACTTAAGTTTCGCCTTATGTTATGGCTCATCAGGGCAGGACGATATGTGCGGGACACTCGGGTATTTAACTTGCGGGCGGGCGGGGCGGCAGCGGCCACTCCGGCAGGCCTGCGCATTAAAGGCCGGAGCGGCTTTCGGGGGTTCTGCCAACTGTGCACCGTCCGGCAGTGCGCCCGTATCGTGTGCGGTTCGTGGTCTCCTTGGCGCGCAGGTTCTCGAGGACATGCCATCCAGGGCTGAAACCGGTTTCGTGATTTTTAAGTACATACAGTAGCGTGCTACTGACACTGCCGCTCCAGGCCGCAATCGTCGGTCTCTGTTTCGTTTGTGTTGTAGTCGCCGTCTTTGCGAAGTCTGGTGAATCGTCTAATTAGTCGCCTGTCACAATGCCCTCAACGGGCTTGCTCATGGTTGCTGCCCGAAAAGGTGGGTGATAGCTTCTTGGCGGATTGCGGGCAAAGCTTTTAAATGGATAACTGGCTGATGCTGGTCGTGGCCGCCTAGACTTGGATTTTAGTCTGGACCGACAGCTGCAGCTCAAACACTGCTACTGGCTCCAGCCTATGTAAACCCCGATGACATACAGCAGGCTGAGATAAACTCGGTAAGCTGGGCCTGCCACGACAGACATATTTCCGAGAAGGCAATGAGCGACAGGGTGCGATGCGCATGTCTGCCCGACTCCGCCCAAAGACAGACGAGACTGTGCAGCGGCGCCACCGTGTTGGCAGAGCAATCACAGCAGTCAGCGTTTAGACCGACTGGCACCCGTGTTCCTCCAGCCGCACGGTATTCCGGGTGACAGAACAAAAGACGGCGATTGCCCAAGCTAGGTTTTGGTCTCCTCGCATATTCTTTTCGAACCATTCCACCATTGCAAGTCCGAAAACTCACCCGCGCATTGTGATGCCTCGCTCAGACATGGGCGTCTACACCTTCCACCTAGGACGAACAGTTTTCGTATTTGGCCTAATCCTCGCCCTTTTTGCATTACGTGGCAGTTGCAATGCACTTGTCAACATCGCCGCAGCCTCCATCAGTCGCAACCCTCAAGACCCTTCCACTCACGTCTTTTATCAAGGCCCAGACGGAGAACTCTACCACCGCGCCTATGTCGACTCCAGCTGGAATTCTCCGCAAAAGGTTCCCACTATGATCCCGCCCAAGCCGAATACCCCACTAGCGACATGGTACTACGATAATGCTCAAGCTATTCATATGGTATGTTCCTAAGATCAAGTCACGCAACATCTCAATTACAAGAGGAAGGCCATTCGGATATATACTGTCCCCCTTTGTTCACATCGTTACCCAACTATCAAGGAAATACTAACTGAACCTATAATAACAGCTGCATTTGTACTACCTAGACAGTGACAACCAAATCGTCTCATCCGGCGGACAGTTTGACCGTTCGACAAGATCGTCACTCAACTGGTGGGCTAACTATGTCCGTACCGGGCAAGGGACAGTGAGCGCGTCTTCCAACCTTGTAGTGCTGGACGTTGATAGTACGACCCGGCTTTATTATATTGACAGCGATTCCTACGTCGTGGAAGTAGTTGGCAATCAAGCTGCACGAATCGGTCCCAAAGCACTTCCCGGCTCTAACGTTGCGGCCGCTAAACCATGGGGAGATTCAACATCGATTTACGTCTTTTTTGTGGCACCGGACAGGTCCCTCTCACAGATGGAATATGATGGCCGGAAATGGTCAGAGGGTTAGTTATCTTTATTTTATTTTTGTTATATCCTACCTTACCCTCCCACCGTTTGAGATAAACACCACCTTTTTTTCTCCCCCGACCGCTACCAGATAAAACAGCTCACGCCTTTTCTACTTAGTCAAAACCATCAAACCGGACTTTGCGCCCATATCGAGCCCTATTATAGGCATGGGTGCCGTTGCTTGGGCTAACCCACTGTTGATCCGGATCTTGTTTATCGACCAAGATCGACACCCTTCCGAGTTTGTTTACCAACATGGTTCGTGGCTCAGCAACCCTGACCCGACCTTGCCACCAGTACCAGCTGTTGCGCCCGGCGAACCCATTGGCGCCTCGCAGCGTGGACGTAACTCGACGGACGGATGCACCTATTTCTTCTTGGCGACTGGTCTCCGCATTGTCAACCTGATTAAATGTGAGAGCACTCCGTGGTATGTAGGTGATTTCGGTAGCTTTAACATCTCGTCTCCGCCCGAAGCCACTGGGCTGTCCATGTCGGATAAAATTGCATTGGGTTGTGGGATCGGCTTCGGTGTCGCGGCGACCATCATCGGTCTGCTTGCGTTGCTGAAAGGAACTAAGGCGCGCGCAAAGGTGAGCGACCGATGGAAATTATGGGTTTCAAGAAAGAAGTACCAAGAGTTGGAACTTACCGCCAACTAAATGGCACCTGCACTGGCATGCCAAATAGTATGCGGGTTTTTTTGGATTGAAGGGAGCGCTTGGGAGCGCTGGCGTTAGGGTGGTTTTCTATATATCTGAATAGATATTAGAAGCCGATATCTTATACGGATTTGTATATTTTACTGGTTCTAAAGATTAATTATACGGCGATAATCTCTTAATATTTTGGCTATTGGCTTTTTTTCGACTCGGGAGCCGTTTATCCCCTCCGTGCAATTCTCCGAGCCCTTCTCTTTCCTCCGGCGAAAGAACTCCTAAGGGCTCTTCTTTCTGGGTATCGTAAAAGCGGGTATAGTATGAGGTTTCTAAAAGGGATATTGAAGAATGGAATGCGATGTAGAAAAGTAAGGAGAGGGGAGATGCGAGTACGAGTGCGAGGAGTAATGATATGGGGATAAGAAGGTGAAAGTCGTGCGGTAGGTAGTAGGACTGGTTGATCTGCCTTTTTATGGTTAGGAGAATAGCAGTCGTACGGTAGGCAGGTATGATTACTATAACGTAAAGTCTCAAAACGGAGAGTGAAAACGTTAGCCCTGAACCTATTTCTTGCCTTTATTTTGAAGGCTGCGTTTGTTTTGTTGGGATGGGTGGTCCTGTATCTGGGACCTCCTATCTTGGCACCTTTTTACGGAGGTGGCCCAAAATCGGTCCCTCTGTCGCGTAAACTTCCCAATTTTCATGGCAGGGTGAGTAATGGTGAGCCGAAGCTGAGCCGGGGGTGAAGCGAGCCTGATTTTGGGCTAACCATTTTCAGGCGGGGCCCACTTATTTTCCGTGGCAGACTACCTAGGTAGGTACATTATGTCACCACCCTGTTGGCTGCGCATCGGCAGCACGGCAAAAGGCCAAACATGTTTGTCTGCGCGGATTTTATCCAAGACGACGGGGTTGCTTGCCACCTTCGAGTCTGATACTTTCATGAAGAGAGTCGCATCAGTTTGAGCCCAGCTGAGGATCAGTTCATGCTACGGGATCGAATCTCGTTTTTCTGCCTCACCTGCGGCCTTGGCTCCGGATCCACCGAAAATGGGAACTACGAAACCCCGCGGGGAGATACCTATTGCCGTGCCTCCACAGCCGCCACCTCTCTTCCCCACAAACCCATCTTCAGTCCACCTCGCACTTCAAAGATGGACAGAATTCAGTGTCAAAGTAATTAACGAGATTGTTTCCCAAGTCCCTCTTGAGGCCGCGACCATCGGCAACGTCATCGGACCCCTCGCACACGCTGAAAATGCGCGGCTCGCCGAGACCGGAATCCTCTTCTCATTAAAGTCGACAGTCTTGGACTCGGAACTGCGCGAAGCCTCTAGAAACGCCCAGAATACGCTCAGTGACATCGATCTGGAGTTATGGCAGCGAGAAGATATATTCCGGTTGGTAGACTCGGTGAGAAACAAGATCGACTCAGGACAACTACCACAGCCCGATCCCGAGAGTCGTCACTTTCTGGACACGATCCATCGTGAGTTTCACGAAAATGGGCTTAGTCTTACAGCTAAAGCACCGCGAGAACGACTCGCTGCCATACAACGCCGCATCGATAACCTGTCAGATCAGTTTTCGACGAACCTTGATGAACAACAAACTACGGGGATGTGGTTCAAACCTGGCGAACTCGAGGGAGTACCGGACCATGTTCTGTCAAACATGGAGAAACGCAGGGATGATGATGAGGAAGAAATGTTTGTGGACTTCTTGTGTGACTCGGCATGGCTACTGGCATGCGGTGTTCGGCCGGAATCACGACGCCGTCTGTACCTCGCTATGGAGAACAGCTGTAATAAGAATTCTCCCATTTTCAAGGAGACAGCACTCCTCCGGGACGAAGCCGCTCGCCTTCTTGGATATCCAAGTCATGCCGCAATGGTGGTTCAACACAAGATGGCAGGCAACACTCAGGTTGTCCACCGGTTTCTGGAGGGTGTCAGGGATGCGGTGCAGCCGCGGGCAAGGGCCGAGGTCGAAAGGCTGAAGGAGCTGAAGGCATCTGATACGAAAGCGGGAACCGACACGACAGTGGACGACCATTTCTATCTTTGGGATGTGTCATACTACCTGTGGCAGTTACGGCAAAAGAATCAGGAGGATGGTATCGACCTGAAGACCGTCTCCGAGTATTTTCCCCTCCAGCATACTCTCTCTAAAATGCTGGAGACGATGGGAGGACTGTTTGGGATGATCTTCACGAAAGTTGACACCACAGCCGAGAACATATGGCACGAGGACGTGCAGCTGTACAGCGTCTGGGATACAGAAGAGGAAGGGGGGGATTTTGTTGGCTACCTTTACCTTGATTTGTTCGTTCGCGACTTCAAGCCACAAGGCCCAACATGTCGAAATCTTGTGCCGGTATGTAATCTTCCTTTCCTCTTGAGAACGTCTCCTTGCACTATAGCATCCGTCTCACCTGCATTATGAGTACGCATACTATTTAAGGTACCCAAACTCAGTGTCGTGGGAAACCTCGTGGCCAGGGCAGCAAGGCCGAGCTAGCTACTCAACAGGCCCTGCCCGCATCATGAGAAGCCTTGACGGCATTAGAATTGGATATTTTAGGATGCGATATGGCCTATAATACTGAATGATACAGGCCTTGGGCGCGGCTCTTTTCATGTGTGTGAGCATAGTACAAGTGAGACGGAGACCAGAGTCACAAGGAGACGTCTTCTTCCTCTTGTATCCTAATGCTGACCAAGTTACTCGACAACTAGGGCTATCTCCGCCCCGATGGCTCCAGAGCCTACCCATCCACGGCTTTACTCTGCCCATTTATCAAGCCTAGAGGAGGGAACCCCTGCCTCTTATCGCATTCACAGGCCACTCAGCTTTTTCACGAACTTGGTCATGGAGTCCACAACCTGGTCTCTAAAACTGCCTACGCACGCTTCCACGGTGCCGCAGGTACCGTCGTGGATTTCGGTGAAGCCCCAAGCCAGCTGCTAGAGAACTGGCTGCGCGAACCAGCCCTCGTCAAACGCTTCGCCAGACATTACTCATCACTGTCCGAGGAGTATCACTTGCACTGGCAGCAGAAGCAGACAACAAGTCCCGCACCACCGCCACCCGACCCGGAACTCCCCGAAAACGTAATTATCAGCCTTTTAAAATACTTTGCACAATCCCGCGGCATCCTCTACCTGGACGATGTGCATAGAAGTTCCTGGGACTTTTCTATTCACGACCCGCCTAGCCGAGAATCCCTTCAGGTAATGGATCTTTCAGAAAGTTACTGCCACCTCAAGAGAGAAATTTACCCGCTGGAAACGCCATGGCATCAGGGAGAGGGAGATCGGTGGGGGCACGCCTACACAAAGTTCAGGAACATGATCTGTGGGGACTACCACGCGGGATATTACGGCTATCTTTTGTCTGAGATGTATGCGACCGATATTTGGGAGACGTTTTTCAAGGCGGATCCTGACTGTAAAGATGCGTGGAGGAGGTACAGGCGGATGTTGTTGGAGAAGGGAGGGAGTCGGCCAGAGATGGAGACGTTGAGAGGCTATCTTGGGAGAGAGCCGGATCCGGGGCCGTTTTACAAGGGCTTAGGCCCTCCGACCTGGCCTCGACAGTCCTCTAGCCGCTATCTCTCGGGGGGAAGTTAAATACGCCAATTTGTAAGGGAGTGACGAGCTCACGTTTGCGCTTTTAATTAGGGGTTTTTTGTTGTAACTTCTGTCCTGCTTTATTTGGAACTGCTTGTTGCGCGATGGAAGATTTACTCAAATTGCATTTAGCATTGTAGTACGCACAGCACTGAGTAGCCTTTCCCTTTGTTGTCAAAGCATTCTTTTCGATTAACCAAACCAGGTAAACCGTAAAGAGGTTGAATCTCTACGGAGTTTTTACCTGGTATCCGCTATTGATCGGAGTTCCAGCACTACCTCCTATCCCAGTGTCCTCGGCAAAACCTAGAATTCAGAATATCTTACGGAATCCCTCCCCTTGATCACCCTACGAAGGCTCGAGCCAAAAGAATGCTCGAAGGAGAGGGTCCCCACAGCCAGTGCACAAGATGCCCCCTTCTTGATGTTCAACCTTCGTACCTAAGTACTCGGCGGCGGAGGAGGCAGGGTACCATTCTGGATCATCGGTTCGAGGACCAGGGGAGACATACCGGCCAGGTATGCGGATACTCGCAGACGTGTGTCAGGTCCCCATCGCCGCAGAGAAATTTCCAACAATATGTGCAGGAAAACGTACAGCAGATGGGTTGGTCAGCCGAGACGGTCGAGAGCAGGCCGGCTAGAACTGCTAGGACGAAGTACGCGAAGATGGCGTGCAAATACATCGTGGTGAGCTTGGTGGTTGCCCAAAGGGGTCTTTGACCTTTTTCGAAGGTGGTGGATGCTTGATCTCTGGTGAATGTCTGAGCTGGTGGTATAAATACTTGCGGAGAGGGAGAGGACCGTGAACTGGTCTCACATTGTCAAGTGCTGCAGCGAGGCTCGCCGCAGTAGACTCGGACTTGAAATGGAAACCACGAAGGCCCGGCTCAATACTTTGACACTTGCCGTAAAAATAGCGTTGGCTAGGATGAAACCCGGCCTTATAGGTTTTTATGAATAATTCACCGATGAAGTTGCCTCTTGACTAATACCCAGAGACTGTTTTGGTTTGTTTCATCTGCTAACCGTGTTGAGCCTTTGTTTGTCTCATGGGATGTTGGCAATGACGTCGGCCCGGCCACTCGGCCGTAACTATTGATACGCCCAATCATCACAGGGTCCTCGTATCAAACAGAAATGAAGATAAAAAGTCCGGCCAGAGCCGTTCTGGTGACTTCTGCCAGGCCAATAATTCAATGCGACATACGACATACTGGTACTGTTTTAATTGCTCACCTTCCATACTATCATTCAGAACCAACACCGAATACCATACCCTTCTCTCCCCGACCAAATTCAGCGACTGTGTACCAGCGCCTTTCTTCAGACCCAACCATACCCCTGCTCGATATCTAGCCACGGTGCTCAAAGGACTCTGGTAGAAACACCACATTGCGCAGGTGGTTCTCAAGTTCATCGTTGGTGTGGTATCTCCAGTGTGGGTAAGTCCGGCTCCCGTTTGATTCGAAATATGGTCTTCCCTTTGAATCGAAAGACATCGGGCAGCAGCTGGTGTACTATCGGGAGACCGGTGGAGAAAGGGATCAGCCAGGTGCTAAACACTAACAGCGAAAACATCTAGATGTTAGGTAGGCATTCCGGAACACATACTGGCCAAACAGCACACTCCTTATAATTTCCCGCAGGGTGTCGTTGCGTCCGGGCAAAACTCGCACCCAAGTGAACAGCAATACGCCGGAGTCTGTTTCTTCCCCCCCGCAGAGGACCCCTTTTTTGAGGAAGGTGAAGCCGAAGCTGCTGTCTCTGCGGTTGAGGAGACGTTCCGGAGACGTCGTGGAGTTCTGGGAGGGTAGGGCTGGGCATCTCGGCTAGAATATCGTTACTCCTGGGCATGATGGCCATGTAGGCGCCGCCAGCTGAGACCAGGCTCATCAAGCAGGCCATAGCGAGGCAAATAGTGTTGCCAAACTTGAATTACATGGTGATTGGACTTGCGGGTGACATGGAGAGAAAAAGAAGAAGAACAGTGGTGATAATTGACTAGTATTTGCAATATGGTGGTGAATGTTTGCTTGATGCTTGATTTCTTGGGTAACGATACAGACTACTAGGACTGGAAGATGACCCCTAGAACTAAGCCACTTAAATAATACTTCGGCGAGAGGTTACTATCGCATCAACATGAAGCCAACAAAGCCCGCCCTCGCCACTTAGAGGCCTGGTGATATCCACGGGTCTGATGCAGACCGGTCTGCTTGACCGACAATGAGCAGGAAGAGTCATGGCATACCGTGTATCACTTTAATACTCGGAGCCCACTCGAGACTCATCGGATATAGACACACTGAATCTTGTGGTGCTCTTCAGGGTCAAGTGCCGAGAGCCAGAATTGGGACCACTTGGTCATGCGCTTCGAGTAGACTTTCTTTTTTCATCTCTCACAAGTTCAGCTGTTTGGTGCGCCGGAGGACGGCGAGTCTGCTGGCTCCAGTCGGCATGGAGTGGCTCGTTTACCGGAGGCCCAGGTACTTTTCCCTTTCCCAGAACCACACCCCATGATAAACTGTCGGCTGCCTTGCGAAGATACGTTCTCCTTGCAATGGGTCTCGTGTTCCTCTGCGTCATGCCAAGCGTCTCTTGGACAGTGTGTTGGTACTCTGAAGCCTAACAAGGACCAAACCGCATTGTGACTCCTTGCGGAAAAGTAGTAAGTAGTAGAACTTTTGCCCGCTTTCAAGGCTCATCGAAAATTCACCCAATGTAGTTGGTCTACCGTGAGGAAGGCTGCAAATCTTGCTGAGTGAGAAGCTTGGCCGAGCGGTCAGAACCACCATTGAACCCAGAGCACCCACGTCATATAAACTGACAATAAGCCGGCACCGGCACAGGCACCGCGTCGGCACTTGTCGTCCGACTGTCAGAGCGCCGTGACATGAAAGGCCCAAAAGAACAGGGCTGGTTCCCGGAACAAAGCCGCCACAACAACCCAAATGTCAACATGACCAAACCGGTCCATCATCCGGGAAGAACCACACCCAAAAATTCTTGCGAAAGAACCATGCAGAAGTTCGCGGCAAGTCCAGACGCGACGTGACGTTGGACTCCGACAAAGGAAAGAACTCCCGCTCCGATCACCCTTCCAATCTCAAGGCCCCACAGCCCACCAGCCCAGCCAACTATCACGCTCGCCCACGGATGTCGCCCCGGGTCAACGACACCGAGGACACACCGAGTCGCGACCCATTTCCAACCTACCTACCTACCTACCTACCAACGCAACGTCCCAATATTGAATTCCTAGCCCAGGAACCAACACGACCTCACCTGCCAGGTACCTTGTAATCAATCAATCAATCAATCCATTTCGTTTCACTGCATCCTCCCACCACCATCCTGCCGCGCCGGCCAGTCGCGTCGGTCAGTCACACCACCTGCGCGCGGGCATCCCAGCCGAGGGCTAGCGCCAGAAACAGAAACAGAAACAAGATTTGTGGGTCGCTGCATTGGCAACAGAAGCAAAAGGCCCTCCGTTGTCCCTGCCAATCACCCCTGTCGATCCCCCGGGGATCTAAACCCGGGAAGGCTTAGGCTCAGGAACGGGTTCTTGGCGCTTGGTCGAAGGCGGCAGCTCAACCGCCGCAATCTCTTCGTCCACTATAAGTAGGGTTGTGTCGATTATGCTGGCTGGGACCACTGGCATTTCTGCTATCAAAACGAAGCACACTTGGGGGAAGCGAAAGAAGAAAAGCGCGTCACTGCAGACATATCACAGAAAGAGTAGTTTAGTAGGTAGATGGTAAAATTCAGAGCAGTTCATTATGGACGCCTGCGTTGTGCGAGTCCCATTTGTCTAGCCATGTCGTTATTATATACAAGAACCGAACAATGCATTAAAGGTTAGGTATGTAGGGATCATCTATCGTCAGTCCACCACTTTGTAGGGTACATTATTGTCCAGTGTCCAGCAGCTTCCCTCCAGATGCAAAAACATAAGTGCTTTAAAGCAGATAGGCGACGAGGCCGGCAACTGCACCGAGGACCGGGACGGCAGCGCGGCCAGCACCAGCGGTGACGGGCACAGCCTTGGTGGGCGCGGGCTTGGCGGGGAGGGTGCCGGAGCTCCAGGCGGGAGGGGCAGCGGGGACAGCGCCGGTGGGGTGGACCCAGACGGGAGGGGCAGCCGGGACATCGGGCTTGGCGGTGGTCCAGGTAGGGACGGGCCAGTCCTCAGTGACGGGGCAGACGGTGGTGCCGACGGTGATGATGGCGGTGCTGACAACAACGCTCTCAGCTGGGCAGTGCTTGACGGTGGCGGGGCACTTGGTGACGGTGTAGGTGCTGGTGCTCAGGACAGTGGAGGTGGTCCAGGCAGTGGGCTTGGGCCAGCTGGGGGTGCTGGTGGGCACAACGGTGCTGAGGTCGTCATCGCAGATCGAAGTCTCGGAGGCGACGGGCTTGACCGCGGTCTCGGTGGTAGCGGGCCAGCCAATGGAGGCTTGAGCGACGCCAAAGGCGAGGCAGGCAGAGAGGACGGAGGCACGCATCTTGATGTTGGTGGGTTGGTTTTGGTTTGATAACGAGTGACTTAGCAGATCTGAACGAGTGATAACTGCTGTGAGTGCGATTCTGAGATGAGATGGCAGGCTGGAGAGAGAAAAAAGATGAATGAGATCGGGGCGAGTGCCCAGCCTTTAAACGGTCTCGAGGTCCATGGTGTGCTGGGGGTGATCGGGAGTGCAGGCTGGGCGATCCAATGTGAGAGGCGCCGGTCGGGTCACACCACCCCCCCCCCCCCCCCCCCCCCAAACCCCGGGGGCGCCGGGGG
>Ga0247760_1002098_pt1 | contig 16119 bp, 11 predicted proteins | sample UWRJL171409R4_FD_179936 | JGI IMG/M metagenome (GOLD analysis project Ga0247760, IMG submission 179936) | Plant litter microbial communities from Arlington Agricultural Research Station in Wisconsin, United States - UWRJ-L171-409R-4 | ecosystem: Environmental > Terrestrial > Plant litter >... | reverse complement strand
GACGAATAAGTTGCAGAAAGAAGGAAAAGAATTGGAAAGAAATTGATCGAGTGGTGGCTGTTTTTATTGGGGCTAGGTGGTTTTGGGGACCCTGGTCCGGCTTGTTCCGCTTCAGGGGGTGTTTCGCTTCAGGGTGCACGAACTTAGTGAGTGTTCCGCAGAGCAGCGTCGGTTCAGGTAGTGCAAGAAAGGCTTCCTGGAATGTCCACATTCGACTCCAGTACGGTCGACAGTGGAGATCGGTGATTCCAACAGATACCTGTTCCAGTCTGGACTTCTCCAAATCCTGAAATATGTGCATGAACCTTGAGAAGATGGTCTGCGCACCGAGCTTGGGAAGGCCGAATCTGTGGGGGCCTAATCTGTAAACGAAGGTGAAAGCTACTCCACGTCGGGATTAGACTCGCCAAGCCACGCGACAACCCGAGATGCCTTGAGGTAGATTTCAGCCATCAGCAGCACCTGGTGGTTCTTCTCGAGGACATCGTTCCGGTTGATGCAAATGGCATCGACCCAGAGCGTGCGCAGGTGTCGTTAGTATCGCAGACGCCGGAGTGCAGCTTCGAGATTTGTGGTTACTAGAACAGTGCGTCCGTTAACAATACTGACCTTTTTGTTAATCGTGTCATCCCAGGTATACGAGAGGGCGTCATATTGCGGGCGTAATTTGAGTGAAAATTTACGCAGCTCGCAGCATAAAGGACCTGCAGCCTCACCAGGCTGAAGGGTCAAAAGCCGTATCTCAGTAGAGGACGGATCAAGTGGTTCGTGCAAGGGCAGCATCGTAGCACGGATTGTTAAGAACTGCGAAGCGTTGTTTCCCCGCTCAGTCTCGCCTACTTTTCGTTAGCTCGACTGTATGCTGCTTAGAACCCCGTCAGGTGACAATCCACCAATGGGTATCCAGAATTCGGTACAAGGCACACACTCCCATTTCACACGACATCTTCTTTCCCTGTGAAGAGACAGTTTGCAATGACAATGACACGTTCTAAGACACTACTACGGGGATGAGATAACCGACATACCGTATCGGACCAAAGTAACGCCTATGGAACCAATACCACTCGCCAAAAGACTTCAAAACATCGCCCACAAGAAGGGGCTTACTCTCACTGTCCGATTTCACGACCCTGTAGTCCCTGTATGAAAGTTGTCAACTTATACTCATGGCATTGCACGCTAATTTTTACCCTGAATCGGGTGCAATAGATGACAGTTTAAGAGCCTTACGGAGCTGCAGAAATGATTCTACCGTTACCATGCCTGTCGCGCGGTTCAAAGCCGTACACAGCCTGGATCTCGCGACAAGGTGGCCGTGTAGCAAGCATGTTATATATGCACCAAGAACCAGGATGGGCCTGGAGCTCCTCAATTCGCTTGGCCTCGCCGTCCTCGAGGAGCGATGCCGGTTTTTCAGACCATGACTGACGGGAGTTGCTCAATGAGCTACTCATTCCCAGTGATACGAGCACAGGATGCAGTGTCCACAATTGGTTACCGTATGCGTCAAAAGTCGGTGGTTGCTGAATCCATTCCGTCGACGATGGATTTGGTGGGTACCAAGCCGCTTCCCGGACGGAGGGGGAGTCATGGATGACCTCACGCCACATACGGCTAACGCGCTGGCATCGAATGATGTCGAGACAGTCGAGGGAGGAAAGAATTCGCTCTAACGACTCGTACGTGCCGAAGACGCGTTCAACGGGCGAGCCCTCGGTGGGAAGCAAAGTCATGGTCAAGAAATTCTCGGGGGATGCCTAAGAAATTGAACTTCCTACCCCGCCCCATCTTGGATGCTCTTCGTTGGTGCTGCACAGTGGTTGGATTATGTCAGGTGATGATGTATGCAACGGGACGAATCAGGCGCCGCGCACCGCAAAATACCTTCTCTAGCGATTCCTTAGCCCTGATTCTAGAAACTCCCCATCGGCTCCAAACCCCATCGTCCAAACAAAGCAGCGTTCTCATCCCACCCGTTACACTCGGTCTTGGTGAATGGTAGGATGTAGCCGGGTCATGTACCCTTCAGCCGGGATATCAATGCCTTATGTACCTACCTCTTACGTGTCTTGTATTACCTCCTTCCCCTTTTGCAGCCGCCCTGAGCAGCATATAAAACAGTTGCTCCCGCCGCACTCACATATCTTTGCCCCTCACGCCCTCGCCCCTCATTTCAATCCCAAAAATGGCGCGCTGGAGGATCGAAGCATGCGCCGTGGGCGATGCAGAAGCTATCGGACGCAACACTGGCGGGTCGTTCTGGGAGGAACCCATGTGGAAGCTGTAATGGAAGGATGAAATCACCCAAGATTTCTTGACGGAACAGATTGTCAAACTGCAGCCACGGCTCCTGCGCGATCATGACACGCTGCGCTACCAGAAGGCAGTGGATCCAGACACAGGTGAGCTCGTGGGCTACGCGCGGTGGCGGTTGTCCGACAATCGATCGGAATCGGCATCCGGTGAGCCAGAATGGGCGGACGCGCGGATGCCCAAGGTCAGCGCCGAGAAAAAAACGGAGCTTGAGACGAAAGCTGCGGGGGCGTGGTGGGATCCTCACACTAACGTCGACGATCTCGACGAGGACAACAGCGAGGTGAGGGAGCGGGTGATGGCTGGGCAGCTCCACATAGGTGAGTTTATACAGTTCTTATTCCTAAAAGTCTTTTCGCTAACGTGCTCTTGTAATTTATACTATTAGGAATAATAAGTAATTTATACCTTAACTACTCCAATTAAGGGAGTTTAGGTTAATCAGGATAATCAGCCTAACACTCTAATCACTTTAATCACTTAGTTTTTAAATGATTAGAGTAATCACTCTGTGTGAGCAAACCGTGCGGACAGCGCCCATACAGTTCGTCCTACAGGGTATCTCTCGGGCCGCCCTGGCCTAATGCGCGACCTTCAGGTCGTCATACTTATTCCTTTAAGATCGGAGGATTGAAAAAATTAATTAGCCCTATTAATTAACCACTTACCTGGTAATGCATAACCTTATAAATGCGTAATTATATATATTAACAAAGTATGATTTTGCCAATAGCTGTAGTTTAAGATGTAATTAATGTGCGTGTTGTTCATATTATAGCACAAGGCCCCAATTTCGGAGAGAAAAAAGCTCAGAAAAATTCAATTACGCCCTACTGAAGATATCGACAAGCTATGTTAATAGAATGCTAACGATAGCAGTTTTATTTATCGCAAGCTCTTCTTACCAAATGTCATCACAAAGTATCCCAACCACTCCCTCTACCGAGAGGCGGTGGCTCACCTCGAGCAGATCGAGAGGAGATCCAGTCATTGCACACAATGTTACGCGTTCGTCGCATTACTAGGGCAAACTCCAGGGCTATTAGCGGCTGGTTAGGGGCCGGGACGATAAGCCGTCCTTATCCAGAGGACTGAGGATGTCTACGTATTCCACGGGGTTGCTATAATTTTAAAGGCGCGGGAGTCTAGTTCTTAGCCACCTTCACTGAGGATAAGCCCAGGCGGCGTCAATACCCTTATCTTAGCACTAAATCGGAGATGAGTACGGCTATGACTGTTGATGGGAGAAAGGCGGCTGGCGAGGAGATAACTAACAATTTCTAACTCATAAGTAACTCGCAAAGTAAAGTAAATGAGGTGGGAATGAAATCCTAGGCCACCTTCTCCCCCCTTTCAAGGATAAGCTTTCTCCAGTATCATAATTAAATCAGGAATGCAACGTAATCTCCCTGCTTGGCCTCCACCCGCTCCCGGTCTCGGTTGTCCTCGTGTTCAGCGGCAGTCGTACATCAGTGGGTTTCGCTTACCAGACCGGCCAAAAGGCCTTGTCAACAGCCGACGTAATATCCCTTTGCCATAGCAGACTCGGGTTCCAAAGCAGCCTGGCGCTGTGCTCGCTGGCGAGCTGATCCAGCGCAGCCGCGAGCTGCCGCAGCCCTGTGCTCACCCATGCCCTCTCCCGCTCGTCCGTCGCTGTGGGGAGCGAAGCAGACTGGCTTAGCGGTGGTGGTGGTGCTGATAATGCATTAGGTACGAGGTGGTGCAACTTCGGGATCCATCCGTACGTGTACGCAGCCTCGACCCACATGGTGACGGCGTATCGGTTAAGGGGGAATTCCGAGAGCAGAGTTAGCCATGGTGCTTTTTGTTAGGCGGTGTCGGTAATAGTAATATTGTCATCGTCAGCAGCGGCGGCTCTTGAATTGATCAGATGGCGCGACCAGCAAAGTGCTGCGTATCCGAGGAACGGGTGGTTGGCGCTGAGGTCAAAGTCTCGGCCTCCTGTGCGGTAACGATGAGGGTGTTGCTCGAGGCTTCGACGGCCAAACGATTAGTCCCGTCGGACAGTCGGATATTAGTTAGCGGCTCGTGTGGAACGTTGAGTAACAGGTACGTGAGGCTAATCTCGGCGATCTCGCAGTGCACTGCTAAAGGGCTGGCTGCAAATAATACAAACGTGGTTTCCGCTACTTCTGCTGCTGTTAATGCTTCCCCGTAGGTATCGCTGGCTGCGGTATGATGACGATGCGGCACCCCCTGTCTGTAGTACATGCGACGTTGCGGTGTCTCCCCCGGATGGTGAATGTATCTCCAGTTCAATGGACGAAGTTCTGCGGGCGGCAAACCCAGGCCAAAGGCCCGGCTTGAGGGGTATTCGGTGTATACGTGCGAAAACAAGAAGTCTCTGAACGTGATGTGGATAAAGGAGAGGGTGTTGGATGCGGCCTGTACCTCCACCAGCGAGCAGGTGATGAGGGGAACGCAGCTTGGAAAGTCGGGTACGTAGTCGATTGGCGAGGTGGGCTCCCAGACGCGGACGGCGAGCGCCTCGTTGAATGCTTCGAGGCTCAAGGGCATAAGTGAGAAAGCTATCAAGCGGAATATCCTGCCAGCCATGAGCACTAAGTGGTTGCTGGCCGTTGATGATGATAACAGAAGCTCAAGCATCCTGTTGTAGAGCGGGTCGAGGCCTCGAAGGTAACGCGGCTGGCGGCAGATGTCTAGCCGGTCTCGAGGCGTAAGACTGGGAGAGCAGAGCAGATTGACAAACAGCTGCGCCCAGAGAAACAAGCCTTCGGACTCGGCGCTGAGCGTTTTGACATCACCTACCCCCGTTAAGCGTTGGAGGTCGTCGATGCTTCGGAGGCCTGGCCCGAACAGCCCCCTTGCGACGAGTGCTCCAAGGTGGGAGCGGAGAAACGACGCAATATCAGACAGCACCAATGAGGGATCGAGAGTGACGCTGGGGTCAAAGGAGACGTACAGTTCCCAGCGGAGAGGTATGGCAACGTTGGGGCGACCTAGCAAGAGGAAGCGGCAGCCGTGTTCGATAGAGAGACTACGGACTTCTTCCAGGAGGCGCTCCGTCTCGCTGCACTCGTCCACACCGTCAATCAAGACTAAGGCGGGGCGTCGACGCAACAGGACGTCGGTAACCATGCGGACGTCGGACCGTGAAGATGTGTGCTGTCCACTGCCGGTCCGCGTCCTGATGAGCTGCAGCGCATCAATGGACATCCTGTCACGCTGGTGGCTGCGTATTAGCTGTGCGGCAACGGCGCGCAAGGCCTCGTCGGCCGAGTTGGTCCTCAGCTTGTTCTGGTGATCAAAGTGGAAGTATGCGACGGTTAGACCGTCTTGATCGGCCGCTGTCGCACCGGCAAGGTCGTCAATCAGGGCCACCGAGAGGTATGACTTTCCGAAACCAGGCTTGGCTTTGAAGAAGAGAACTCGCTCCAGCCATGCATCTGCTTGGCTGCTGGGAGCGATGCGATGCTTGTCAAGGGCCGCGGTCTTCCATTTGCAGTACGCCGGATGCTGCAAGAGCCATTTTCCGGTTTCTTCGTAGACTCGCTTGCTGATCTCGTCGTACCTGGTGGCGTAGTCGACGCTGTTCATCCACCGCTTGACCTCCATCACACCCTCATCTTTTATGTCTGTGTAAGCCTCCCCCAATCAAATCAGCTGGTGAGCGGGCAGCACTTACCATCCAAGCGACGATACTCTAGAGCTCTTCTCTGCCAATGGTCTTCGGTGGCCTGCACGAAGCTCTGAAAGTCACCATACAGGGTGTTTAATAGGGCATGTTCCTGGAGGTTGGCTTCCTTTTCAAACCACTCTTGGTGTTTTACCAGCCTCTCCTTGAGCTGTGCAAATCTTGCTGCGAATGGACGAATCGCCAGCTCGGCGCCTAAGAGTGCGCGTTTTATTCTGCCTTTTCACATCTCGGTTTGTCATTGACCTTAATGTCGTCAGGAGTAGTAGTGACGGTCACTTACCGCCATCTTGCCTAGAGAATAGAAAGTATATGTGAGTGCAGAACTCGATAAGATCGTGATAGATAAAAGCCAGGGCCTGGGCCAACCGGCCGCGGTCGTTAAAAGCAGAGGTACCGAACCGACAAATGTCGTACCACTGCTGGTATCGAGGCAGAATGGCCGTCATCTCATCAAACATGTCCGAAACTCGCTCGAGAAAGTTGACGAAGTTGGTACCAATCTAGTATCAAGGTATCATTAGGTACAGTTCAGCGCAAGTGAGCACACACACACATGCCTTTTCAATTAAAGGGGTGTATGGTAGGGTAGGTGGGTAAGTGCCTGACCTTGAACACAAACAGCAAGACCCCCCAAAAGACAGCCGCCCATTCGGGTTTCGCCTGGACGAGGACTCCAACAACATCGAAGAAGGGGGCAAAGGCATTCGAACATGAGGCGACTCACTCGGCGCACTCGAGGAGCCGGGGACTGCTGCCTGTATACCGGCGCACATGGACCATTAGCTCGCGCACCATTTCGCTGTGGTCTTTGAATTTCCGGAATCGCTTCGCGTCGTCCTCGCTCAGAGCGCACCCCGTAACCTGGAGGGCCGCATCAAATAGCTCCTCGCTCGTCGCCGACGTTGCCGTTGTATTTTGCGACATTTTACCGATGCTAGGATAAGTCGAGGCACCTACTTTCCGCCACCCCCTCTTTTCGACGTTTTTCTCTACACATAACCCTGAATTTTCGACTTTACAACACAACCACCACTGGGCCAAAATGAATGCAGTTTGGCAAGGAGATTATGATAGCTAGTGAGAGTAGATTCAAATTTTATTTCAAATTTTATCTTTAGTAGATGCTTTAAAAATTAAAAAAGTGTAACTTACATACTAATTCAACCCCCCCTTTATCTTGATCATTTTACCTTTAAGAATTCTGTAATTATTTATATAGATAGATAAAAATACTAATATATGCTGATCTTATTTTAAAGTTAGTAGATTTCATGGTTAAAAATTTATTAAAAGATTAGTTTAAACTATTAGTGCATACTTAACCCTGGAGGGCTATTACTGCACTAACAGTTTAAAACTAATCTTTTAATACCTTTATTATTATTAAAGTTATAAGTCTAAAATTAAAATGTGTGTTTATAAGTAGATTTTTCTTTACGTAATACAATTTATAACGTATTTTAATAATAAGTTCTAAAGAAGATAATAAGGGGGCTGAATTAGTATGTAAGTTACGCTTTTTTAATTTTTAAAGCATCTACTAAAGATAAAATTTGAAATAAAATTTGAATCTACTCTCACTAGCTATCATAATCTCCTTGCCAAATTGCATTCATTTTGGCCCAGTGGTGGTTGTGTTGTAAAGTCGAAAATTCAGGGTTATGTGTAGAGAAAAACGTCGAAAAGAGGGGGGGGCGGAAAGTAGGTGCCTCGAGTTACTGTTCCTAAGGTTTATTAGAGTTCCGATGGCTTAGATATTGTCAGTTTGATGCGGGGTTAAACAGGGTTGCCTGAGGCACGAAGGCATGCGAGACTTATTGAGGAGTCTACTGTGTCTTGGAAATGATTCGTGGCTGGGTGCTGTGTGTATGCACGATACCGAGGCGCCACCCATTGGGCGACAGCACCACCTGCACTCAGAGCCCGACCCGTGAGGGGGCGTGCGATCGAGAACTACTTGCCCAAAACGACGACGGGTTCATCTGCTTGAGCGCCCGTTTCTGAGCGACGCCTTCCGCAGATAAAAGTGCCCTGCTGTAGCACGTTGACGGAATTGGTGGCGCTCCGCCCTTTCAGCTCCCAGGTTTTCAGATGAAATTTCCAAATCGGCGGTGCACCTTTCCCTGACAACGCAAAAATTTTTAAACCATGGCATTCCACGTTCAACTGGAAGACAACGTTACATTTCACGTCAACTCTGAGTGAGCGGGTCAGCTCATGGATAACATGATTTCATCACCATTTGTCTCCATCTCGCCCTTCCAACCGTCCGCGCCGCCCCAGCTCCAACGCCAGCCCCATCTCCAGAAACCATCACCATTTCTGCATCCGGCGTCTCGAACCATGGCAAAGCCAATCTCATCTGCCTACCCATCTCAGCGACAGATATTACCGTCTACTTCATCGTCTACTACCTCACTCATGTGGCCAGTATTCAGGTTCCACAAGGCTACTCAGGCAAAGCGCACCCTGTAGACCATACATAAGCCTTCTCTACCCCATATCTGGCATCCAGTTTACATTACAAACCATTACTCGGTGGAATTAGGAGTGGACCTCCAACTTTCCCTTTCTGCAGCCCGTGGAGGACTCGCTAAAGTCAGCCCACAGAGCCGGCGCCCTGATCATGGCCATCCAGTCTTTAGACTGGGTGCCTTATGCCTCAGTCACGACGATCAAGGACGTGTCACTCGTTCCCAATAAGGAAGAGGGGAAGGTAGTATGTGATAGCTACTCCTTATTCATCTATCCCGATAACCAAGTGCTTTTTACAACACCCGATACCGTCCCGATCCCCTGAGACAGCATCATATTCGGTAACCCCCCTCGTTTACCCGCTGGGTACATATGGGCAGTGGTTCCTTAGAACATAAAGGTACAGCCTTTCGACACATCGCCAAAGTCATTACCTCTAGGAGGCTCGCACGGCTTCTTCCAGGCCGTTACCACCATAATCCAGACCGTCTCAGCCAGGATCACCCTCTACCAATTAAAAGGTAACCAGGTTAACCACTATAGCTTCACAGCTTTCAGCTTCACAGTAGTGCTGTACCTACTTATAAGCATTGTTAACTTCTTCATACAGTAAGTCGGCTTCGCTTTCTAACTGCTTAGTGTAATACTAATATGTGACTTTTTCTTAGTATTTCTTCTCCACGTTATAACTTTCTGTACATCGTTTACTCTAAGATTCTTAACAAGGCTGTCCTCTAACTGCAATCTAAGTCCCAAACCCCTCCTCCCTCTTTCATACATGTCAGCAAACTGGTGCCTCACCATCCAGATAATAAGGAACTCTTCGATGTCACTGTCCACAAGGACCCCAAGGGCCTGCCTCATCCGTCTTCACAAACAGACCTGCTCATAGCGGCGGCGACCAGTGGCCGGCCCATCTTCGTGTTTGAACCCTGTCTCGCCACGCACAAAAACGGACCACAGACAGATATGCCAGATGAGGAGAAGAAAGAAGCCAAAGAAGAAGATAATACAAATCCCAAGTCCACTGCCCCTCCGCACAGCATGTCCACCAATTGGCGTTTTATCTTCCTCGGCAGCATGTTCCGTCTCGAAGTGGTGCCCGCCCTCACCACCGGTGCCGCGAGACTCGCCATCAACTGCACCATCTCACACTTTCAGTGGGGTGCAGCAAGTCGGCCCGCTTGACGCGCCGCCTTCACCGCCTGGCTTGTAGTCCTCATCCTCTACCTCTGCAATCTCGTCACCGGGTCTAAGGGGGAAGATAAGCCCGCAGAGCGCGACGACAAGGGCAGGAGCATTAAATGAAAGCAGAAGCTCCTCCTGGACAGGACTCTTAATTTCTTTCTAAATTACCTAGTTAAGGCTGTGTGGCACATCATCGCAATTAACGTGTTAATGGCGCTTGTTATCGTCGTGGTCCAGCAGCTGATTAAGTATGAGGATTACACTTATCTCGATCTTTAGAACATCTTCTGGTACTTTCATTCTATAATTGGCATAAGTTAGAGCCGTTTGGAGATCATTAAGACTTTAGGAGCCTAGGCAGGGCTCACTTGGAGATGTCGCTTCCCTGGCGCCATTCACAACGTTTGTCCAGCCTTTCGCCGACTAATTCTAAGTGTATTTCTGCATTCCTCCATTCTTAATAAAGAACGACTTGCCAAGTAGCATATTACTTTCCCAATTTCTTCATTTTAGCGATTTCTCCAACAAGTTAGATAGGGTAAACTTATCACCGCCATCGAGCTTCGCCCTGTTAACACCGCATCCGACGATATTAGTCACGGCTAGGAAGCCCTCGTCGGTGAGATCGATAACTTCCACTGTCTTACTCGCTTTAATAACGTCGGCTCTGCGCTGGTTACGGCTTATGCAATGTCAGGTAGAAGTGACAAGTCCACCAGTTTTGGAGTGGGCTGTAGCCGCTGTAGTATCAGACATTATGATTGTTATTAGTCGATAAGGAAACAACGAGGTCTCAGGAAAGTCAACCTTTCAGAGTGGAAGAGAATAAAATAAAGACTAAATATAAGGGAATGGTAGCTAGGATGATTTAAATATGTTTATTAAATGTTACAGCCTGTTCGAGGGTCACTTAGGTAACACGGGTAAAGACAGATCGTAATAGCGGACAGAGTCTAATTACTACAAGGTGGGGGGAGGTAAGAAGACTAAATAAAGGCTGACATAACTCTTAAGCGATATACTATTAAACAGGTCGTAGTGTCAGAAGTTCGGCACTCTGGATTCTAGTTGATTTAAAGGAGTTGGAACTGCGTGATTGTATTGATTGTTCAACTCTGTTCTTCTGGCTCTGGCTAGAAGCCAGAGCCTTCTTTATAAACTACTCTGCAGGATTCAGGAATCGTCACTCTAGTGGCTGAGGCTCACTGGCGTTCTGGCAGTGCCAGGCATCCAGTCAGCTCCGCTAACTAGATGGCCAGGGACCCCTTCTTTCTTACAGTTCTGGCCTCTGGCCAGAACCCCCTTCTTTCTAACAGTTCTCCACACGTTGCACCAGGTGGGGGATCCCTCGGGCCGCACTGGCTCAACTAGCGGCCTGCGGGTTCGTCACATTAAAAGGTCCTGAGTCTGATTATAACTATTTAAAAATATAGTTAGCTTTTAGCTTTATTACAGTTACTAATTGGACCTTAGGTATGTGGTTAATTGTTTATGGTTTTACAATAAGGTTAAGGATAGAGGGGATCGCGAGGCTTTAGATAAACTGGATGAGCGACTCCTTTAGATTATTATTACAACCTGCACCTGACACAGGCCTTAAGAGGACTGAAACAGGTTAAGATAGAGTGCATGGCAGGATTCTAATATAAGGGGGGTGTTTCAAAGACGGATTATTAAGTTAGCACTCTCAGACGGGGGCACACTGTCACTATAAGTTGCTGTCACTATAATATATAAAGGTGAGTCTGAATAGCAAGACATAAATGAATAATGTAATATTAACGTAAGGAACCAGAGTCCCTCACGTCCATTATGGACACGATAATAAGTATCTATATTAGTTATCTAAGAGGTACTTTGTACCTTATGCTTCCAGTGCTTACCGTCTAAGGATGGTGATCATAGTAAGCATTTTCTTACCTGCTTACTTTGCTTACTCTTACTGTTTTAAAAACATAGTGAGTACTCCTTATAACTAGTTGGCACGGTGTGGGGTACAGTGTAACACTATCCCATATATAGTACCTGATATAGAGGAGTCCTCAGGCTGTGTCGGCCAAATTAACAGCCTGTAGGTTTGTCATACAATTCCCCCTCTTTAATATTCTTTTTCCATAAAGAATTCTTATATAAGTTCTCCACCTTTAATCTCTTTATTATATCTGTTAATAGAATAAGTAAGAATAGGAGAAGCACTGCTCCTTCTTTAACTAAACGTTGTATTATTAATGTGGAATTTATCTCAATTTTTAATATCGTTATGCCTGTAAAGTGTAACTGTTATTAATACCTAAACCTTACGGAGTGTAAGGTGGCTAGTAAAAGTAAGTTGTGTAGTTACTGTATAACTGCCGGCAGGACTGTGTACTTATTATGTAACGTTTACGGTAACGATTTATCCCTTCTTAATAGTGTTTTAATTAAGAAGAAACGCCTGGGCATTAAGGAGCAGGAGACTACCCTTCTCCTTTAAGATACTGTGGTAAAACTCCTTTACCTTAAGGATTAATAAAAGGGACTAGCTTGTTATACAGATAAGCTATTTAGTTATAAGTTTAATATAATAAGGGAGGAAAAGTGCTAGATATAAGCTAACTCCTTTAAAGTCCCAGAGTTTAACTAGGGTGGTTTTTTAACTTCTTTAAGGCCCCTTAAAGGGTTATTACAGCTAGTGATAATTATATAAGCAGGTTTATTAGCTTATCTTTTTAATAATAAGCAGGACTGTTAGTATAGTAGTTACCACATTTGCACTTCGTTCCTAATATAGCAGGCCTTAGGTTATACTTATTAAGAGGACGTTTTGTAAAAGGTTGTGGGTTTAACCTTTACACAGTCTTTCTTTTTACCAGCACTGACTGCTTTTTGCCTGTGTTAATCTCCTTTCTTAATAGTTACTTATCCACCCAGTAGACACGCATTTATTACCATCACATTACTATATAACTAATTTAGGAGTGTTAAGTGGGGCTAGCTTTTCACTTTTCACCTCTTTTCCTCTCACTTAGAGAGGGGAGACAGTATCCCCATAAGGAATCAAGTCGGGTTCCCCGGTCCAGTCTCACTATAAGGCTTTATATTACTATGTATGTGAATTTAAAGCTCACCTGCTCCAGAGGCCTAGCCTCCTTAGGTCTAAGGTCCTTACAACTCGTAGCTATAATGAATAAAATTTTATAATTAATAAACTTATAGTATAATAATAGCATTATTATGTGTTTATTTAGGTTTTATAAGTTCTTCCTCTCCTTACTCTTAGTCTTAATTAGTCTGGATTCCTCTAGTAATAATCTTTTATTAAGTCTGGGTAATTAAGGTTCTTTACTGGTTCTTAAGTGTTACTTTTATCTATATAATGACTCGGGGCGTTTGTTCAGGCCGACCCTATCGTTAATTTTGGGCTCTGTATGTAATATTATTGTAGCCGCTTATGTACATAGCGATGCGTTCTCTGGCGCGTGCCACCGTCAAAAGGGGCCGCGCTGCGCAGTTCTTTTAACAATCATCATTCCGACGATTTTCACTACGAAGACCTCCCATTGAAAGCCCAGTGACATTCTGGCCCTTCGATCGAAGGAAGATGACCTAATCCACGGTCGCGTTTCCTTTATTGTTCTATGCTAGGCTCTGTTTTATGTTAGGTACCGTTATATACTAGGTTTTGTTCTATACTAGGTACGTATCTGTTTTTCTACGTCAGTTGCATTTGTGTCCCTCCGATTGGAGGACCAGTAGTCTGGGAGTCGGCCTTTCAGGCCGACAGTACCGTTCTGTGGGTGTGGTTCTCCTTGTGGTTTCTTCCCTGTTGCATCACTGCACCAGGTTAATAATCCAGCCACTTAACGTAATATTTAAGCATGTTTCCTGTAACCTTTAAATCTTATACTTCTTTAATGTTAAAACTGTCTTTGTTAGTGTTAATCTTAATCTTCTTTTTAAGAAGAACTTTCTTTAATACTGGTTTTAAAACTGAGATATGGAAAACCTTAATCCGTACCTTTATATTAAAAGGTAAGTCTAATTTGTAATCAAATGTGATAACCCTCTTCATAACTTAAAATAGCCTATACTTTTAAAGTTAAGTTTTTTACTAAAGTGTTTTAAATACAAGTTTTGCGAAAAAAGGTAAATATAATCCCCCTCTTAGAGAGTTAGTCCCTTAACTTGTTCACTATTATAATAAAGGCCTTACTTAAAGGTTAGCTACTCCGCTTAATATTTGTTAGCAAACTGCTTTATTTATTTACATGTAAACTTAAGCTTAGCTTTTAGGCAGCCGTAAAGGTCTTAAATCTAATCGGCTTAAACTTCTACTTATAAAACTTTAGTTATTAATCCTTAGTAAAGTTCCAGTTTTTACACGTAGTTTATAAGGAATAGAGACACTTTGGTAAACTTAATTAGTATAATGTTATAAGTTATTTACACCACTAATAGTAATTTAACTTAATTAACTTATTTAAAGTTAAGATAGGCCTTAAGGTAGGTTTTAAGTACTTAATTAAGTTATTTAATCTAACTATTTGTTTAAGGGTAGAAGGTGCTTAAAAGCTTACTCTTTACTCCTATCCTTTACATTAACCCTTATTAAAACTTAGAGATAATTAGCTTATTACAGTTTATAATAATGTTATCTAGCCATGGGTATTAAGAAGTAATCTCTTTTTTAAAAATATAAGTAAGTTACTTAGTTATTATGGTTTTTAAAGTGAGTAAGAAGTAAGCCCACTTAGTTATCTTATTAACTACTGTTAATTTTTCTAGCCACTGAGTACCCTGTACCGGGTACCCTGTACCCGGTACCCTGTAGTGTGGTTGTGTACCCCGAAACCACCAGCCGAATCTTCTGGAACGCCAGAGGGTTCCAGAAGATTCCAACCCACTCCAGGGCCCCTTGGGGCTCCTGGACTACTCCGAACCTTCTGGACTTCAAGGGGGTGGAACCCCCTGAATCCAGTGGGGCTACTGCCCCACAGAACCAACTAGAACATCACAGTGGCCACGTCAGCCACTACGTCAACAGAACCACGTAGAATGGTTCAGAACAGTACTATTCCACTATTGTATTAGTTAGTTCCACTTTACAGAAGGCTCTGGAATTCTTCCAGAGCCTCCCACAGCCTATAACAGGCCCTCTCCTCTCCTGTATCTAATTCTAGTTAAGCAAGCAATTCCACTCCATTCCAGTCATTGTACAAGGCACTGCCTTTTGGATCCTCTTGTTTCCAGCGTTAATATTCGCTGTAACACCCTTATTTACAGTGCCACTGCCCTGTAATTCAGGCCTTCGTTTGCTTCCTACAGTGCCGTAGGCACTGTAGTACGGCTTAGACCAGTACTGCACTTCTTCCTCTGAGCTACAGCCGCTGTACTACAGCCCTGTGGGTTCCTGAAGTTCAACAGTATTTAATTAATTTATTCCGTTTAGCCATTTGTTTATAGGTGGAAAGCTGTTAAAAGCTTACTTTTCACACTTATTCTTTACATTAACCCTTATTAGGACTTTAATATAATTAGCTTATCCTAATCTATAACAATGCTATCTAGCCAGAGGTGTTGTAAAACTACCTCTCTTTTAAAGATATAAATAAGTTATTTAAATGTTATATTCTTTAAGGTTAGTAAGAAGTAAGCCTATTTTATTAGTCTATTAACTATTATTAAGATCTAGTTATAAGTAACTCCTGTAATAGGGTTTTTAAACTTAAATATCCTAGTGATAAAGTTAAGTAAGATAAGTTAGGTGACCAGCTTTTTGACCGCCCCCCCTTTCGACCACAAAACCCACCAAAACCACTAGATTCCACAACATCACCATTTAACCACCACTACACCAGAACTAATGCAACTTCACGTATGGTTTTATAACACTGTTATAAACATACTGTAAGCTTTTTAACTTTACAGTATTTTTATTACAGCTGTTATAAAAACAATATGTTTTTACATACTAATTTAACCCTTTTATATCTCTACCATCTTACGTAATAAAAATTGATTATAAATTAAGTAAGTAATTTACCTATATAAGATGCCAGAATTAAATACTAAAAATACACATCTCATTAAGTGGCTATAATAATTAGGATTGGAAAAGGTAGAAGAAACTCCTACTATAACCCTAAGGGTTATAGCTGTAAAAAAAGATCGGAAATTAAAACAGTTATTATTTAACCACTTTATAAAAAATATTTTTTATGAATTTAGCTTTAAGTTATATTATATCTATATTATGTATGAAATTAATATTAAAACTTTATATGATAAAATGGTAGAGATATTAAAGGGTTAAATTAATATGTAAAACCGTATTATTTTTATTACAGCTGTAATAAAAATACTGTAAAGTTAAAAAGCTCACAGTATGTTTATAACAGTGTTATAAAACTATACGTGAAGTTTCATTAGTTTTAGTGTAGTGGTGGTTGAATGGTGATGTTGTGGAATCTAGTAGTTTTGGT